>ERZ650309.7-NODE-7-length-241724-cov-20.024140_pt1 | contig 241724 bp, 211 predicted proteins | sample MGYA00376245_ERZ650309 | MGnify/ENA primary metagenome ERZ650309 (study PRJEB26733, sample SAMN07839294) | wastewater metagenome | biome: urban; feature: wastewater treatment plant; material: waste water | place: USA: North Carolina | collected 2016-04-26 ... | reverse complement strand
TGGAGCTGGAGCTGGAGCTGGAGCTGGAGCTGGAGCTGGAGCTGGAGCTGGAGCTATCTCTGTCTTTGTGGAAGAAGATGTGTCTGAGCTTGAGTTAGTGCTGCTAGAAGCTGTTGAGGCTTCTGGCTTAATTTCAGGTTTCTCTTTATCTGTACAAGCACTTAGTTGAATAACTAAGAGAATTGCTCCTATGCCTACAACAAATCTATTCATCAGCTTAATGCTTCTTAGGTTTTTAACCAGAAAGTCACTGGGCCATTATTAATTAAATGGACTTTCATATCTGCACCAAATACACCTGATTGTAGTTCATGCCCTTGCGTTTGAATCTGTGTGCAAAAATAATCAAATAGCTGTTTGCCTTGTTCAGGTGGCGCGGCAGGGGTGAAGCTTGGGCGATTACCTTTTTGCGTATCGGCTGGTAAAGTAAACTGTGGTACCACTAATAGGCCACCTTGAATATCCAGCAAAGAGCGATTCATGCGGCCTTCGTTATCTTCAAAGATTCGATAATTTAAGACTCGTTCTAGTAGACGCTTGGCTTGTGTTTCGGTATCAGCGCGCTCGACGCCTAGTAGCAGTAAAATACCCGTTTGAATTTGCCCAACCGTATGGCCAGCAACCACTACCTTAGCTTCGAGTACGCGCTGAATTAAGCCAATCATAGCAACTGGTCAGCCATGAATTCAGTAGCTTTGACTAGAGCCGCTTGAATCGCTGGTTCACTCGCCGCATGCCCACAATCAGGAATAATTGCAAAATCAGCGCTCGGCCAGACTTCATGTAGAGCGTAGGCTTGTTCAAGTGGGCAAATCATATCGTAACGCCCATGTACAATCATGCCCGGAATACTTGCCAGTTTAGACGCATTTTTTAGGAGCTGATCAGGCTCAAAGAAGGCACGGTTCATAAAATAATGTGCTTCAATCCGCGCCACACTCATGGCAGTAAAAGGGCTGGAGAAATGATCAACCGTACTTTCCTTGGGCGACAGATTAGCAGTACGACCTTCCCAAATCGACCAAGCTTTAGCGGCTTGCATGCGCGCAATTTCATTCTGCCCAGTCAAACGCTTGTAATAGGCTTGCAGTAGATTATCGCGTTCTGCCTCTGGAATGGGGCTAATAAAATCTTGCCAAAAGTCGGGGAAAATATAGCTCGCCCCATCTTGATAGAACCAATCAATATCGCGCGGACGACACAGAAAAATTCCACGTAGAATTAAACCAGACACTCGTTCCGGATGTGTCTGGGCGTAGGCTAAACCTAAGGTCGAACCCCAAGAACCGCCAAATACCACCCATTTTTCAATCTTTAACTCTTGGCGAATGCGCTCAATATCAGCGACTAAATGCCAAGTCGTATTATTGGTGAGTTCTGCATGGGGTGTGGAGCGCCCACAGCCGCGCTGATCAAACAGCACAATTCGATAGCGCTCAGGATCAAAAAATTGTCGATGCCAGCTTTCACAACCGGAACCTGGCCCACCATGTAGAAATATCACGGGTAACCCTTCAGGATTACCGGACTCTTCTACATATAAAGTATGCATGGAGTCGACTGGTAAAAAGAAATGGCGATTATCACGAATCGGTGGGAACAAGGTCTTCATGCAGCTGGCTCCTCAGCTTCTAAGAGACGCCGCGCTTCAGTAAATTTGGCTTGTTCTTCAGCAGGTAGTTCGGGGTATTCTAAATTCATGGCTTCTAAGGTTTTGACAATCGTTTCTGCAACGGCAACGCGCATATAGGCTTTGTCATCGGCAGGAATCGCATACCAAGGTGCATATTTACTGGAAGTGGCTTTCAAAGCTTCTGCGTAAGCGGCCATGTATTCGTCCCAATGCTGGCGCTCCATGACATCGCCTGCAGAAAACTTCCAGTTTTTATCTTGTTCATCCAGTCGAGCTAAGAAGCGGTTTTTCTGTTCTTGTTTGGACACATTCAACCAGAATTTTAAGATAATTGTACCATTACGCGCTAAATGCTTTTCATGATCTTTAATCGATTCATAGCGTTCCTCCCAAAGTTTATCGAGCTTCGAGACTTTAGGTAGGTTTTGCCCTGCTAAATAATTGGGATGTACACGCACCACTAAGACTTCTTCGTAATAACTACGGTTAAAGACACCAATACGCCCTCGCTCCGGTAAGCAACGAGCCGTGCGCCAAAGGAAATCATGATCTAATTCTTCTGCAGAAGGCTGTTTAAAAGAAAAGACTTGGCAACCGGCAGGATTAACACCCTTTAAAATGGCTTTGATCGTGCTGTCTTTACCTGCTGCATCCATCGCCTGAAAGATTAATAACAGTGAGTATTGATCAGCGGCATATAAGGTTTGTTGAAGTTTATCGATCTTTTTAGTTAGCTTTTTTAATTGATCATCTAATTCTTCTTCAGTTTCCGCATGGTCTGCAGAAGTTTTTGCTTCATGGAGCTTAAACGAGCCATCAAATGGTATTCGGTAGCGCTCAGGAAAATCGAACATAAACTAGCTCCTCATCGCGTTTTTCTAAGTTGGTTATAGTCTGCCAGAGATGCTTAGGAGCTGCATTAGTTAAAAAATATCATTCATCTTATTTATCTTGAAATAAGCGAAAACTATGCAATAAGATGCCTAGACCTAATAACAATAATGATAACAAGGGGACAGTCTATGAAGAAGGCTCTTCAGCGCAGTGCACTAGCCTTATGTGTACTGACTTTAGCGGGGTGTGGTGGTGGTGATGGTAACCAGCTTTCCAATGGTGGTGGCTCAGGTGGTACTGGTGGCACTACTGATACCAGCGCAAAATCCTTAGAAGTTTCAGCCAGCTCTCGGCAGTTAGGCTCCAGTGGTGATAAGCCAGTGACGATTTCTGCGATTGCAAAGGATGCGAATAATAATACGCTAAAAGATACTACGATTCAGTTCGCGGTTAATAATAACGGAACTATTGAAGCAGATAGCACAACCTCTGCAGGTAGTGTTAAAACAGCAGCACTAACGCCGGGCTTAGAAAATCCAGAAAATCGTACACTAACAGTAACTGTTAAAGCAGGTACTTTAGTTAAAACACTTGATGTTGCAGTAATCGGTACTAGTGTAGTTTTAGATGGACCAGCTCGCATCGGTTTGAATGCACCCACAACCTTCACCGCTAAATTGAAAGATTCAGCAGGAAAAGCAATAACAAATGAGACTATTAAAGTTAGTTCAAGCTTAAATAACGCTCTAACTCCTGTATCAGGTTCAGGCTTTGTGACAGATGCAAATGGGGAATTACAGTTTAAGTTAAATGCAGCAGTGAGTGGTGCAGATACTATTACAGTGTCAGCTTTAGGAGCGACTAGTACTAAGGCGGTTGATGTTTCTGGGGATGATTTTGCATTAACCAGTACTAATAAAGAAATTAAAGTCAACACAGCTGAAGGGATAACGATGCTGTGGACCCGTAATGGCCAACCACAGGCTAATAAAACTATTAAACTGGCTGCTACACGTGGCAATTTAAGAGATTTACAAGATACAAAAGACTTATTGAGTGTAGCAACTGACGCTCAAGGTAAGGCAAGTTTTGCTATCAAGTCAACAACAGCAGGTACTACTATTATTAGTGCTACTGATGCTGAAACGGGTTTATCTGCAAGTTTAGCCCGAGAGTTTGTTGCTATCAGCCCTACTGCTTTAAATATGCAAGTTGAGCAAGAAATTATTGCACCAGAGGCTAGTACAAATGTGATTGCAGTGGTTCAAGATGATCATGACAATCCTGTAAAAAATCAAGTGGTTGCCTTTAGTTTTAATGATACCGTTGGTGGGAGTCTCAGTAGCACCACGGCAACTACAGATTCTTTAGGTAAAGCAACCGTAGGCTACACTGCTGGTAATGCCTCTAGTGCTAAAGACGGTGTAGTAATCAAAAGTACCTTACAAAGTAATGCTGATATTCACGATGAAGTAAAGCTAACTGTGGGTGGTCGAGCTCTACGTTTAGTCTTAGGCGAAGACGAGAAAATAACTGAATCAGATGTTTTCTATACTAAAACTTTTGGTGTCATTGTAACCGATAGTTCTGGTAATCCATCGGCAGGCAAAAAGGTTAATTTCTCAATCAGCCCGTTAAATTATTATAAAGGAAGAGCTGTGGGCTGTGGTGGCACCGCAGCTGATGGCACTGTAATTAAAAAATGGGTTTATGCTGCAGGTAGTTCAGCTAGTGCCATCGCAAATTCACCGGTGAAATGCCCCAACGAAGATTTAGATAAAGATGGTTGGTTAGATTTACCTAATGAAGATACCAATAACAATGGTACTTTAGAGCCAACTCATGCAGCGACTGTAACCTCAAGTGGCGTAACTGATGCTAATGGTAAGACTACAGCAACTATCACTTATCCACAGAGTGAGGCTCTATGGAGTGAAGTGCGCTTAACAGCAACGATTCAAGATAGTGGTACAGAGTTTATAGAAAGTACTGATTTTGTGCTTCCAATGCTAGCTGCAGACGCGGCCAATTGTGATGTTAGCCCTCCTAATGCTATCAGTCCTTATGGGGTAGCCAATGCTACTGGTACTGATGCTGATTGTAAGCTGCCATAACAATTAGAGCTTAAGTGCAAAAGAGAGCCACCTAAGCGGTGGCTTTTCTTTTTCAACTCACTACCATAAAGTTCTAGTCTTTGGAGATTTCCATGCAAGCGGCTAAGCAATTATTGGAGCTTTATAATCTCGGTCTGAATGCAGTGAAGGGTGATAATGCGGTTTATAACGCACTAATGGCGCAAGGTACACAAGAGTCTTGCCATGTTATCGCTATTGGTAAGGCAGCGGAAGCCATGTATCAAGGCGTGGAGCGCTATCTAGATAAAGATATTAAGAGTGCTTTGCTGATTAGTAAGTATGGGCATTTTTCTCCTGAACTATTAGCTGAGCGCAGACTGATTGCTTTAGAAGCAGCCCATCCAATACCTGCGGAGTCTTCATTGTTAGCGGGTCAAACCCTATTGCATTATTTAAAGCATTTGCCCGCTAAAGAGCCGATCCTGTTTTTGATTTCGGGTGGAGCTTCGAGTCTTTGTGAGGTTTTAGAAGAGGGTTGGAGTTTAGAAAAATTACAGCTTGCTACTCAAGCTAAGCTGGCTGATGGAGCTTCGATTGCTGAAATTAATCACATGCGTAAGCAGCTATCGAAAATTAAGGGCGGTAAGCTCTGGCAGTTTATTAGTGAGCGCCCAGTGGCTTGTTTATTGATTTCTGATGTGCAAACCGATGATCCTGCTCTTATTGGTTCTGGACTCTTATTTCCAGCACCTCCGCAGCGTGAGTTTACGTGGCAAATAGTGGCGAGTAATCCACAAATGCTGAGCGCGATTCAAGCTGCGAATGTAGCGAATGTAGTAACTGAAATTAAATTGATGCCTGAGTTCTTAGCAGGGGAAGCTGAAGAAGAGGCGAAAAGCTGTGTGGAGCTTTTAAAAGCTCAGCCAGATGGCATCTATATTTGGGGTGGAGAAACGACGGTTAAATTACCAGAGAATCCGGAGTGCGGTGGACGCAATCAGCATTTTGCCTTAGCCGCTGCTATCGCTTTAGAAAATAACCCAGAAATTACCCTGCTCTGTGCAGCGACGGATGGCACTGATGGTGTGACTGAAGATACTGGCGCTTTGGTCGATGGGCAGACTGTAGCGCGTGGTCGTTTAGAAAACCTTGATCCAATTGATTGCTTAAGACGTGCTGATGCAGGTACATTTCTAGCCGCTAGCGGTGATCTGCTTCATACAGGGCCGACTGGTACTAATGTTATGGATCTTGTTATTGCACTCAAAACCTCATGCCCAACTTAGCAAACGACCTTTATACCGCTGCTCTAAACTGTTTATTAATGACTGATCCTGACGAGAAAATTAGCTTAGCTCCAAAGCTTCAGCAAGCTTGGTTAGCGGGTGAATTGATACGTCCGGAGCAGATTGATCCTGCCAAAAAAATAGCAGTGCCGGGTCGCCCTGCCAAACCTGAACTCGTTCTACCTAAGCAAATGAAGCAGCGTAAATTGCATCATTTAGAAGGGCGGATTGCTCTGTTACATGCGGTGGCACATATTGAATTTAATGCGATTAATTTAGCTTTAGATGCTGTGTATCGTTTTCGGGAGATGCCGGATGCTTATTACAATGATTGGTTGCAAGTAGCTGCTGAGGAGGCTTATCACTTCGCTTTAGTACGCACGCGCTTACGTGAATTGGGTGCAGATTATGGTGATTTACCGGCGCATAATGGCTTATGGGAGCATGCCTTAAAAACCGATCATGATGTGCTGGTAAGGATGGCTTTAGTACCAAGGGTTTTGGAGGCTCGCGGTTTAGATGTGACTCCACCGATGATGGCGCGCTTACAAGAAGTAGGGGATAACGCTACGGCTGAAGTATTAGCGATTATTCTGCGCGATGAAGTCGGGCATGTACGGATGGGTTCGCATTGGTATCGTTATTGTTGCGACTTACGTGGTTTAGAACCTGAAAGCACCTTCCGTCACTTATTGCGTGAGGTACTGCAAGCACCAGTGCGTGGCCCTTTTTATACCGAAGGGCGCTTGCAGGCTGGTTTTAGTGCGAGTGAATTAGAACAATTGCAGCAGCTTGAGGAAAATTGGCTGGCAGAAATCAGCGTTTAGCTGTTCAACATATTATTCACATGCTCAGTAAAAATATCAGGAGTTTGCACATGTGGTAAATGCCCAGCCTCTTCAATCATGGCTAGGTGTGCATGGGGGAAGTAAGTTTGCGCGATTTGCCAACGCTCAGGTTGGAGATAATCCGATTGTCCACCACCAATGAATAAAGTCGGGCCGTGATAGCGTAAATCAGTTTCATGGAAAGCAGTAATACTTAAATAATGTCGAGCAATTTCGCTTAGGTTACATTGCCAAGTAAATTTGCCATTTTCATCCCACTTGAGATTTTTTAGTAAAAAAGCACGCTCAAAAGGCTGCTTAATCGTTGGTGCTAACCATTGATCTGCTTCCTTGCGACTTTTAAAGCTGGCTAAGGGCATGGTCAACATGGCTTGAATAATTGCCTGATGACGTGGGGGGTAATTTACTGGGGCAATATCCACGACAATCAGCTTTTTTAAACGCTCAGGATGCTCTAATGCGAGCCAAATTGAGGCTTTGCCCCCCATCGAGTGACCCATTAGATCAAATTGATCTAGCTGCAAATGATTGGCGACTGCCAATACATCTTGTACCATCAGACGATAATTCATGCCTTCAACATGCGGGGAACCACCATGATTCCGCATATCAATGGCAATAATACTGCGTTCAGTTTGTTGTTTGCTCGCAAAGGTATGCCAATTATCCAATGAGCCTAATAAGCCATGTAATACTAACAGTGGGTGCTGTAAATTATCCGCATCGCCATAAATCCGATAATTAAGCATTAAAGTTTTCCCCTAATGCAGTAATTTGCTGAAGAATGTTTTCACGCTTTTCTAATGGCAAAGTTGGCACATTATAGAAAACTTCGTATTGGATATTCTTAATCCCACAGAAGGATAAAGTGCCATCCGTCATGGGGCGATGAATTAAGGTTTCTGAATCATTCGCTTGGAAAAAGCTTTTATCGCTGCCTGCGGTAATGAGAACTAATGCCTTTTTATGTTTGAGTAAACCAATCGGGCCTGCAGCAGAATAAGCAAAGGCGACTCCATTAGTGAGTACATGGTCAAACCAGCCTTTTAATATAGCAGGGCGACCATACCACCACAGTGGATAGATAAAAACTAAGCCTTCTGCCCACAGTAAAGCTTCTTGTTCATGTGCAATTTTCTCAGGGATAACGCCGGTTTGGAGGCTAGCTAATTCGCTAGCTCGTAAGACTGGGTCAAATTCTTCGGTATATAAGTCTTTAACGCGAACTTCATGCCCTGCGGATACTAAGCCTTTTTGGCAGTATTCTAACATGGCATGATTGAAGCTAGCAGGATTTGGATGAGCGTAAACAATTAATATGCGCATAGTGGGAGCTACTTTAGTTAGTGAACTGTGTTATTCGCTAAATCCACTACGTTTTCTGTGAATAAGCGTGTGGCATCAACTGAATCAACAACATACTTAGCATTACAAAACTCACAAGTCACGCTGATATTATCCTGTTCGCTTAAAATGGATTGCACTTCTTCTTCACCTAAAGAACGCAGCATGGTTTCAATTTTATGACGGCTACAGTTGCAATGAAATTTAATGGATTTTGGATCAAAGAGCCTTGGGGTTTCTTCATGGAAGAGACGATAGAGTAAATCTTCAGCAGGAAGATCACGTAATTCTTCTACCGTTAAAGTATCTAAAAGTAGTGATACCCGATTCCAATCTTCAGCTTGAGCTTCTACTTGTTCAGAGCTAGCGTATTTATCCTCAGGTAAACGCTGTAAGAGTAAGCCCGCACAACTATGATGGTCAGAAGTAAGCCATAAACGTGTTGGTAATTGTTCAGAACGTGCAAAATACTGTTCTAAAGCTTGGGTTAAATTTCCACCTTCTAAGGCGATAATTCCCTGATAACGTTCGTGATTACTCGCTGCCTCTAAAGTGATGGCAATATGCCCTGTGCCAAAAATAGTGGCTAAATCGCTGTCTTCTTCAGGCACGCTGGTCCATTGAGCTAAGCCGCGTACTTCGCCTTGCGGTGTAGCGTGGACTACTAATAAATGCACAGGGCCATCTCCACGAATTTGCAAAATTAGTGAGCCTGTATGTTTGACTGTGGCGGATAATAAAACAGCAGCACTTAAAGCTTCGCCCAAAACCTTGCGTATTACAGGGGGATAATCAGCACGCTCTAAAAGTTGATGCCAAGATGTTTCTAAATGTACCCATTCCCCGCGAATATTCGCTTTTTCTAGGATAAAACGCCGTAAAATATCTCTTCTCATGCAAGAATCAGCCTTGTAGCTACTACCTTTAGTTTCAGTGTGTGATAAAATTCCCGCGCAATGCCTACTTGGGGAATATGGTTGGTGAACTTATCATATAAGTTGGCTTGCCCAAACCCCCGCTGGTTGCTACATTTACGCAGGAAATTTGGGCCGACCTGATTTGAGGCATGGATAACTAGGACCATTAAGGACAACTTCACGGTCCCCCTCTCATAATTTTTAGCTTTTGCCGGACTTTACAACAATGTTCAAAGCCATTTCTGGTTTATTCTCCAATGATATTTCAGTAGATCTTGGGACAGCCAATACCCTTATTTATATGCGCGGAAAGGGCATTGTTCTCAATGAGCCTTCAGTAGTTGCTATCCGGCAAGATCGTGGCCCCGGCGGACCTAAATCTATTGAAGCGGTCGGTGCTGAAGCGAAAAAAATGTTAGGGCGTACACCAGAAAATATTACTGCGATTCGTCCAATGAAAGATGGGGTCATTGCCGACTTCACTTACACCGAAAAAATGCTGCAACATTTTATTCGTAAAGTTGATTCGGGTCGTATCCTGCGTCCAAGCCCGCGTGTGGTCATCTGTGTGCCTTGTGGTGCGACTCAAGTTGAGCGGCGTGCAATTAAAGATTCTGCTTTGGGTGCAGGTGCGCGCAAGGTTTATTTGATCGAAGAGCCGATGGCTGCTGCGATTGGTGCAGGCATTCCAGTCGATGAAGCGATTGGCTCAATGGTATTAGACATCGGTGGTGGCACCTCAGAAGTCGCTATCATGTCCCTACGTGGGATTGTTTATTCGGCTTCAGTTCGCATCGGCGGCGACCGTTTAGATGAAGCAATCATTAGCTATGTGCGTCGTAACTACGGCATGTTGATCGGTGAAGCAACCGCTGAGCGGATTAAGTGCGAAATCGGTTCGGCGTATCCTGGTAAAGAGTTATTAGAGATTGAGGTTAAAGGTCGGAATCTCTCAGAAGGTGTGCCGCGTGCCTTTACTTTAACCAGCAATGAAATTCTTGAGGCCTTACAAGAGCCACTTTTTGGAATTGTAAGCTCAGTTAAAACCGCTTTAGAACAAACTCCACCAGAATTAGGTGCAGACGTGGCGGATCGTGGGATTGTACTGACTGGTGGTGGTGCTTTATTGCGTGACCTTGATCGCCTCTTAATGGAAGAAACTGGAATTCCGGTGGTCATTGCTGATGATCCATTAACTTGTGTGGCACGCGGTGGTGGTAAAATTCTAGAAATCTTAGAAGCTGAAGGGGATGCATTCCTTGCTACTGATTAAGCGCTGCTAAGGTTTGCTCAATAATATAAATAATGAATACCTCTAGCAGTCACTTTCAGGGTAGATAACAGGGAGCCTAGACTGCCATTAACGATACTGATTATCACGCAACACCGGGCTTATCCTTTCAGTTTGTGCTTCTACTGATTGCAGCTTTGTCTTTGATGGCAGTGGATTATCGTAATCCAGCTGCCACTAAACCTGTGCGCACCGGTTTTGCCATTGTTGCCTATCCTCTACAACGGATGGTGGATGCGCCTTTTAATCTCTATACCAAAGTAACTGGCTTTTTCGCTAATCAAACGCATTTGGCCAGTGAAAACTCGGCTTTAAAAGAACAACTGCGGCTTTATTCTGTGCAATACCGCGATATGCAGGTTTTAGAGCAGCAAAATGCCCGCCTGCGTGAGCTACTCAAAGTTGATAAGAGAGTGGGCTATACCTTCACTATGGCTGAAGTGATTGCAGCTTCAGATGAACGTGGTCGGCAAGTCGTCACCTTAAATAAAGGCTCGCGCGATGGGGTACATGAAAAGCAAGTTGTATTAGCAGAAGGGGGGAATATCTACGGGCAGGTCGTTGAAGTCACCCCCTTTAGTTCTAAAGTCATGGAATTGACTGATCGCCAACATGCGATTCCGGTGCGGAATTTACGTACAGGGATGCGGGCACTCGCCAATGGTACGGGGAAGGCGGATATTCTAGAGTTGAAAAGTATTGTGGCTGGTAGCAGTAGTAATGTCCAAGATGGTGATGTGTTTGTAAGCTCCGGCTTAGATATGTTATTTCCACCAGATTTTCCTGTTGCAAAAGTTATTCCGAATGGTGTGCAGTATATTTCGGGTGATCCTTTTGCGAATATTAGCGCTAAGCCGATGATTAATTTCGATAATACCCGTGAAGTCTTATTGTTGTGGCGGATTAGTCCTTCACCAGTAGAAATGTTGCCAGCTATACCACCCGCAGCACCTACTGCTCCTGCCAAACCAGCGGATATTAAGAATAAGAAAGACGAGAAAACTAAAAAAGACGAGAAGCCAGCGAACAAACCAACCACAGCCAGTAAGCCAGCAGGGCATCCGCAATGATTGAGAATTTACCACGCTTCCCCGGTGCTATCTGGTTAACCTTATTGATTGGCTTAGGTTTAAATAATGTGCCCCTGCCTCCTGAGTGGTCTTACTGGCGTCCAGATTTTGTGGTGTTAAGTTTGATTCATTGGGCTTTGTGTATGCGTCAGAATGTGAATCTGTTTGTAGCTTTCTTCATGGGGTTATTGGCGGATACGATTTCTTATGCACTGCTTGGGCAACATGCCTTAGGTTATGTGCTCGTCACTTATTTTGCAGTGCGCCTCAGTTTGCGGATGTCCGCAGAAGCCTTCTTGCAGCAGTTTGCTTTGATCTTCATTGTAGTTGGCATCTTTATGCTGATAAATCTGTGGATTAGAGGAGTGACTGGCAATATTGGCCCTGGTTTACTCTATTGGATGCCACTGTTGAGTAGCTTATTGGTTTGGCCGATTTATCATGGGATTCTGGGCTATTTTTACGTACCCCGTAAAATGGTTTGATTGCACGACAGTTCTTACCACTTCTCGTTATACTGCCACCTTATAGTAGGTGAATTGCGCCAGCTCCTTGAGTTTTGTTACCTTAGACCCCACTAATAGAAATTAACTTTAAGTTAAGGAGCTTGTCCATGAGTGCAACTAATGCCTGCACTGATTTGTCTTGCACTGTCTTACCAGATATTGCAAGCCAACCGCATGCAGGGCCAAAAGGTAGTCTAAACTGGGTCGGCATGAGTGCCATCGAAATCCCAGTTTTGGTACTGAACTCTACCGGCGAAAAGATTCAAACGCTTGCACGGGTACAAGCTTATGTGAATTTAATCGATCCCAATAGCAAAGGGATTCATATGTCACGCCTGTACTTAGCACTGGATAATTTGCTCAGTATGCATGAGCTTACGCCAGAATTATTGCGCAAAACGGTCACGCAGTTTGTAGAGTCCCACGGTAATTTAAGTAATGCCGCTTATCTGGAGTGCCGTTTCAATTATTTTGAAAAGCGTAGCTCTTTAGTCAGCGGTAATAGAGGCTGGAAGAATTATCCAGTACGTGTTGCTGCGACTTTACGTGGTCAACAGTTTGATTTGGAAGCACAAGTAGAGGTACCTTATTCCTCTACCTGCCCGTGTTCAGCAGCTTTGGCGCGCCAATTGATTCAAGAGGGTTTTCGTGACCAATTTGGCGAGGGAGTCGTCAATGCAAACACAGTGTATGACTGGTTAGGTACGACGCAAGGCATCAGTGCCACTCCCCATAGTCAACGTAGTATGGCGCAAGTGAAAGTGAAATTAGCGGAAAAAATCCGCAATTTACCACTCACTAGCCTAATTGATCGTATTGAGAATGCTTTACAGACTCCAGTGCAAGCGGCGGTTAAACGTGAAGATGAACAAGAGTTTGCACGTTTGAATGCAGCCAACTTAATGTTCTGTGAAGATGCAGCCCGTCGCTTGAAACTCGCGATGTCAGAAGATATTTCAGTGCGTGATTTCTGGATTCGTGTCAATCACTTAGAAAGTCTGCATGCGCATGATGCTGTCTCTGTCGTGGTGAAGGGTATTGATGGCGGTTATCAAGACGATCCGCATGATTATATGAGCTGTTGATGTATACGCTGGATACGCTGCCGTTTCAGAATCGCTTTGCGCAATTACCTGCGCATTTTTATGCGCGGGTGAGGCCTACACCTTTAGCCAATGCACAGCTGTTTAGCTTTAATGCGGCAGCAGCGCAACTGATTCAGTTAGATCCAAGGGAAGCACAGAATCCAGCTTTTACTGCTTATTTTAATGGTGAACGAGCTTGGGAAGGCACTCAGCCCATTTCCATGCTCTATGCGGGTCACCAGTTTGGAACTTATGTGCCACAACTTGGAGATGGGCGTGCGATTATTCTTGGGGAGACCCAAGGTTGGGAGCTGCAATTAAAAGGCTCTGGGCCAACCCCATTCTCACGTTTTAGTGATGGGCGGGCAGTCATCCGTTCTACGGTGCGTGAGTATTTGTGCTCAGAGGCGATGCAGGCTTTAGGCATTCCTACGACTCGTGCTTTATGCATGTTGGTGAGTGATGAAGAGGTATATCGCGAGCGTCTTGAGCAGGGTGCTCTATTAGTCCGCATGTCACCATCCCATGTCCGCTTTGGTAGCTTTGAAGTGTTTTTCCATCGTCGTCAATATGAGCAGCTCAAGCAACTGGCAGACTTCGTTCTAGCTAATCATTTTCCTGAATTGCAATCGACAGCGGAGCCGTATCTGGGTTTACTGGAAACGGTCGTGAAGCGTACTGCACGCTTGATGGCGCAATGGCAGTGTGTAGGTTTTGCGCATGGGGTGATGAATACCGACAATATGTCCATTCTTGGGCTGACCTTAGATTATGGCCCTTATGGCTTTTTAGATGTCTATGATCCGGGTTTTATCTGTAATCATACTGACCAAGCAGGGCGCTATGCCTTTGATCAGCAGCCTTCAATTGGTTTATGGAATCTCAATGCTTTAGCCCACACTTTTTTGCCTTTACTAGCAGAGGACCCGGATGAGGCCGTTGAAAAAGCCCGTTCCGCTCTACTCCAATATCAAGCTGAATTTGATCAGGCTTGGCTGACTGGAATGCGTGCTAAATTGGGCTTACAGCAGGCAGTTGAGACTGATGAAGGTTTAATCGCTGATTTATTAATTAAGATGCAGCAGAATTTAGTCGATTACACGATTTTCTTTCGCCGTCTAAGTAAGCTTGGTTTACAAGCCAATCAATCTGAATCTACTTTGCGTGATTTATTTGTAGAGCGAAGTGCTTTCGATGCTTGGGCTATTCAGTATCGTGAACGCTTGCTACAAGAACAGTCGGTCGATATTGAGCGGCAAGCACGCATGCAGCAAGTGAATCCAGTTTATATTTTGCGGAATTATATGGCTCAGCAAGCGATTGCCAAGGCAGAGCAGGGTGATGCCAGTGAAGTGGATTTATTGTTAAAACTACTGCAACAGCCATTTACTGAGCAGGCAGGGATGGAAAGCTATAGCGATCATCCACCCGCTTGGGCGGATAGTATTAGTGTCAGTTGCTCTTCGTGAAGCTTTCTTCGACAATGCGCGCTTAGCAATTATCTTAAGTATGCAATGACTCATCCCGATTGGCAGCGCCTTGAACCTTATCTGAAACAATATGGTAAGAGTTGCTTAAGCTATTCTAGCTTGCAAGCAGGCATGCAGTATTATCTTGAAGAGGGCATTGGCTTTATTGCCTATTTGCCATTTCGCCATCCCTTATTTGCACCTTTAGGGCGGAAGATTATCTTAGCTGATCCAATTTGTGCATCGGATCAAGCCGAAGGTTTATTACGGCGCTTCATCCAGTTGCATAAACGTGTAATCGTTTTGCAATGCACTGCACCGATTGGCCAAATTCTCGAACAACTGGGTTATGAAGTGAATCATTTTGGTCAAGAAGCTGAACTACCCATTCCTTTTGATTTAGCGGGTAAAGAACGCTCCAAATTACGTCAATGGCGGAATAAATGTGAGCGGGAAGGCGTGACGGTCGAAGAGCGCGCGCTTTCAGCTTGTAACATGAGTGAAATTGAGGCTTTATCTAAAGAGTGGATGCAGGAAAAAGGTGGCAAGGAACTCATTCTTCTAACTCGGCCTTTTGTGCCTACCGATGAACCCGATGTACGTTGCTTTTGGGCACGGCAGCAGGGAAAGTTAATAGGCTTAGCGATTTTTGATCCGATGTACGAGCAAGGCAAGATTGTCGGCTATTATCATAATTTTGACCGAATTACTGCCGCTGCACCGAATGGCCTGAGTGTCTTTATTATTCTTGAAGCTATTCGAATTTTTGAGCAAGAAGGCGTGCAAAAAGTCTCCTTAGGCTTAATGCCTTTGTATGTACTACGTAAGCATTTTCGCCATAATGAATTCACTATGAAAGGCTTAAAATATGCCTATCGTAAACTCAATCATCTGTATCCCTTTCAAGGCAATATTAGCCATAAGAAAAAATTTCATGGGCAGCGTCAGCCTGTTTATTTTTCATCAACACAGGGCAATCGTTTATGGGAGATGATTATTCTGATGAAAGCCATGCGCATGATTTAAGCTAAGTAAGTGTAGCGACGCCATACACTGAGCTGTTATAAACTAAACAACCATGTTTAAAGCCAAGAGATAAACGCCTATGACTCCACAATTATCCAGAAAACCTACCACGGTTGCTTTTATCGGTGCCGGCAATATGGCACGCAGTCTGATTGTGGGTATGTTGCAAGAGGCAGGTAATCTACAGATTCGGGTGTCTGATCCGGATCAGAATCAGTTGGATGTAATTCGTAGTTATGGCAGTCAGATTTTCACTAGTACAGATAATGCCGCCACGCTTCAAGATGCTGATGTTGTTGTCTTAGCGGTGAAGCCACAAGTCATGCGTACCGTGATCGAACCTTTGCAAGACTTAGCCCAAAAGCAACGCCCCATGTTCGTGTCGGTTGCCGCAGGGATTCGTGAGGCATCTTTGAATGCCTGGTTGGGCGGTAATTTACCCATTGTACGCTGTATGCCAAATACACCGGCTTTAGTCAAAGCAGGTGCCACCGGTTTATATGCGAATGCACAGGTTTCCAAGGAGCAGCGTAGCCTGGCAGAAAGCATATTACGCACTGTTGGAATTACCTTGTGGTTTGAGGATGAGGCTAAACTGGATGCTGTAACTGCAGTCTCAGGGAGTGGCCCGGCTTATTTCTTCTTAGTGATGGAAGCGATGCAGGCTGCAGCAGAGTCTTTAGGTTTAAAGCCAGAAGATGCCCATCTGTTAGTGGTGCAAACCGCTTTGGGTGCGGCGCGTTTGGCTTTAGAAAGTGATCAACAACCGGCTGATTTGCGTAAGCAAGTGACGTCTAAAGGGGGTACTACCGAGGCTGCTTTAAATACCTTAAATGCGGGCGGCTTAGTGCCTCTTTTTGCTGAGGCTTTAAAAGCTTCTGCACAACGCTCGAAAGAATTGGCAGCAGCGAATAGTTAGGAGCTTTCATGGTTTTTCAAAATATTGCGGTATTTCTGATTTCAACGCTGTTTTCACTCTATATTGGTGCGGTGTTACTGCGGTTTCTATTGGCTTTAGTCAGAGCTGATTTTTATAACCCGCTCTCGCAGTTTCTTGTCAAGATCACTAATCCAGTGCTGGTTCCTTTACGCCGTTTTGTTCCGCCGATTGGCAAGATTGATAGTGCTTCTTTAGTGCTTGCGTTCACTTTAAAGCTGATTGCAGCTACTTTATTAATGAGTATCCAAGGACTGGATGCTGGGGTAGGTGGCTTATTACTAGCCGTGCTGGCTGATCTAATTCGCACTGTGGTATGGATATTCATGGTCGCTTTAATTGTGCAGGCGATTATGAGTTGGGTGGGTAATAGTTATGGGAATCCGATGGGTTCTTTATTAGATAGTTTAACTGCCCCAATGCTTGATCCGATTCGGAAATTCGTCCCCCTGATTGGAATGGTCGATTTATCACCACTAGTCGCTATTTTGTTGTTACAAGTGGTGTTAATTGCGCTGGGTGGTTTCCCTAATATTTGAAGCTTGGCTAAGCAAACTAAGCGGTTTGCTTAGCCTGCCTTTTTAGCTGAGTGGTTGATTTAGTTTAGATAACTTGTTTAATCAAACGCTCATTCATCGTATTAAATCCCCAACCAATTACGGTAAGCCATAATCCTGCATTAAGTAGCTCAATAGCTAAGCAGAGGCTGAGTTTTGTATGAGCGTTGAATAAATTAGAAACCAATAAAGTGGCCAGCACTAAACTGATCAAACCTGAAACTATCAGCCAGCTCCATTCACGAGCAGGGCGTAACCGATAGGCATAAGTAATTTTTAAAAGACCCAAAAGAACTAACAGGCTGGTGACTACATGCAAGGTGGCAATTTGTACTAAAGGATTTTGGAGAATTGCCACAGCAAGTAAGACAAGGAGGGTGCCGAATAACAACCACCAGCGAAAACTTTCAGTACCATGTACACGTAGGGCTTGGAAGAGCTGAAAAAAACCACAAGCTAGATAAGTCCAACCAGTGATTATTTCAGCATTCGCTTTAGTCAATAAGGGGATCGTGATCGCTAATACCCCTCCCAACAAGAGGATACAGCCAAGGACTAGAAAATGATCCCAATTTTTACCCAGTTCAATGACCCGCAGACGTGCCTCGCGGGATATGCCAATCAACAGTTCCATTGTAGAGAGTCTCCCAACCTTCCTATTTGGTAATTGTAGTTTACAGTCCTAATGGTTAGTGCAAAAAATGCTCAGACACCCTGTTCTTCAGCTTGAATGCGGGTGGCCATGACTTTATCAATCCGTGTGCCGTCCATGTCCACTACTTCTAGACGCCAACCCTCCCATTCGCAATGGTCAGCCTCTTGGGGTAAGCGGCCTAAAAGTAGCATTAGCATTCCACTAATCGTGTGATAGCGTCCTTTATCTTCTTCTGGGACGGTACGAATATCCAGACGATCTTTCAGTTCAGGGATGGGAATTAAGCCATCTAGTAACCAGCTACCGTCCTCGCGTTGTACGGCCCAAGTATCATCTTGGTGCTGGGGTTTAAACTCACCCATAATCGCTTCCATCATATCATGTAGAGTAACGATCCCTTGAATTTCACCGTATTCATCAATAATAAAAACTAACTGGCTACCCGAGTCTTTAAAGTTTTCTAATAACTCAATCCCTGTTAAGGATTCAGGCACAAAAGCAGCCGGGCGGAGGTTTTTAGTTAGATCAATTGGTTCACCACTCAGATTTTGGTTCAATAAGCGGCTGGTGCTGGCCACGCCTAAAACTTCTTTCCAATTCCCTTTGACCACGGGGAAGCGTGAATAGCGGCTGGTTTGGATCAGCTCCAGATTTTCTTCTAAAGGACGATCCACATCTAAATAAGCTACATCACTGCGCGGCACCATAAAGGAAGAGATTTGCCGATCATCTAAGCGGAATACATTCCGCACCATTTGATGCTCTTGCGCTTCAATTACCCCCGCTTCGGAACCTTCACTCAATAATAAATGAATATCTTCTTCCGTTACTGAAGAGCGTCCATCATCTTTTGCACCCAATAAACTTAATAATAGGCGTGTAGAGCCAGAAAGCAACATAACAAAAGGTTTCGTGATAATCGCTAGCCACCACATTGGAGTTGCTACAAAGCGTGCAATCGCTTCAGGGTTCATCTGTCCGACCCGTTTGGGTACTAATTCACCTAGCACGATGGAGAAATAAGTAATACTAACGACCACTAAACCAGTGGCTAAGGGGCTGGCGATATGTTCTTCTAAACCTAAACTTTGCAGCCAAGTACTGAAAGGGGGGCTTAAAGCTGCTTCACCAACGATTCCGTTTAACACGCCAATCGAGGTAATGCCGATTTGAACTGCGGAAAGAAAAAAGGTTGGGTCTTCGCCTAAGCGTAGGGCGAGTGCAGCATTGTCATCACCTTGCTGAGCAAGGTTCTGTAAGCGCGCTTTACGGGCAGCGACTAAGGCAATTTCCGACATGGCAAAAAAGCCATTCAATAAAATCAGGCCAAATAAAATGGCAACGTCCACAGTTTAATAATCCCCGTCAAAAATGAATGGCAGGGATTATAGCATTTTTAACGCTAGGTCTGTATGGCGGGTACTTAGTCGATATAAAACTGCGTGAAATTATTCACAGCTTCGCGCTCAGTACGATAGCTATTAATCGCAGCCGTGGTGTCTTCATAGCCTAAAGCCATCCCACAAACCACGATTTGATCCTTATCGTAGCCTAGGAACTCTCGAACAATATCTGGATATTCGCCTAAGGCAGCCTGAGGGCAGGTAGCTAAACCTTGCTCAACCGCCGCGAGCATGACTGATTGCAAAAACATGCCATAGTCTAAATAAGAACCCGTATCCATGATCTTATCAATGAAAAATAGCAGCATTACTGGAGCATCAAACGAGCGGTAGTTCGCCACCCACTGTTCTGCACGCCGCTCTTTATCTTCTTTGCCAATTTTAAGTGCACTATACAGTTGCAAACCACACACCCGTCGCCGTGCTAAAAAGGGATCTTTCCACTCATCAGGATAATAAGAATAATCCATTCCGCCTTTCACCCCACTGCGATAAGCGCTCTCAATCTTGTCCTGCAGCTCACGCTTTTTTTCACCCATAAATACCGCTACCTGCCAAGGTTGGGTATTAGTGCCCGAAGGTGCCCAACGTGCCGCATCTAGAATTTGCTCAATAGTTTCACGACTGACGGGTTTATCTAAAAAAGCGCGAGTGGATTTTCGAGCCTGCAATGCTTCGCTTACCTTCATTATCCTTTTCCTGTTTTGGGGTAAACCTGTACTGTAACGGAAGCTGAACTTAGGCTCTAGTACCAAGGCAGCGCATCCTTTAAATCAAGCCTGACTCTGCCACTGAGTAAAGCGTTTCGCCAGTACGGGGGCAAGCTGTTTATAATTCTCCCAAGTATCCGCCACACTACAAAATTCCATCGTGGTTTCACCGCGTACTTTGAACACTTGGGCATAATCATCTAGGTAGTTGGATTCATAATACCAACTGGCAAAAGCATTGCCGTCTTCACTTAAATCCTCAGCCATGAGCTTGCAGTCACAAAGATCGACCAAAAATGCTCTGCCAGTCATTTTTTTAGACTTTACTTGTTCAAGCTCTGTTGATGCACTGGCTTGGAGGTCTTCAGACACTAGATCATGTCTAATCAGCCAAGCCATAAACATACCGATATGGGTAGCGCCTGCTTCGTTGGGTAGGTCATCGCTTTCAAAATTGAGGAAGTAAAATTCTGCATCATCGTATTTCATAGAGCGCCTGCTAGTAATTATTAGAGTTATTCGGCTGCTTAACTATGCATCCGCTATAGCGAACCGTGAATGAATTTGACAGGCAGATGAAACAGTTATGAGTGCAAGCTAAAGTGTTTATTCTTTAGTTGCAAAATTGATTTCTGAATTCCCATAGGACTTTAGGACTTGGGAAATAGTCACGTAATACTTTTCCAGCCAACGGCTGGAGGCTTGCTTAGCGAGGATATGGTTAGGGTCATTGATGAGTTGTTGCAACGCTTCGAGAGATTCCCAATAGTAAACTGTGGAGATTTTCCCGGTTTGCGGATTCTCCCACGCTTCCTCACCTAAATAACCAGGGATGACTTTAGCAGCTGCTGCGATTTTATTGTCGAGTTCATAGAATTCGGCATCGAATTCCTTGGCGATGAAGGTGAAAGTGGCGGTGTACATGCTGGCCTGAAGTGTTAGGTTAACAGCTTGGTTATAGCACTCATGGTAGATAAATCACTAGTGATGAAGGCTCAATTTATACAAAAAATGTGCGCACCAGTTCAGAACAGCGCTCAGCCTTTTAGCTTGTTTATCACAACTCACTTAACTACTATGTGTATAGGAATACACATTTTAGGGGTTCTATTGTGCGTACTAATATCATACTGGACGATACTCTCGTTAAAGAGGCCATCCGTCTAACTAATGTTCGCAGCAAGCGCGAGGTTGTTCATTTGGCTCTACAAGAGTTAGTGCGTTTGCGCCGTGAACAACAAAAACCTAGGCAAGAGTTCTTCAGTAACTATTTGCAAAAACCTATTGAGTTAGCTGATTTTAAACCAATATCACGGGAAGATATTTATGCCCGCTAAGGTTTTTCTGGATACTAAGATTTGGCTTTACTCATTAATCAAGTCAGATGAGGGAAAGTATCAGAGAGCGATAGACGTAATTACAGGGGAGGAGGGTATTTATAGCAGTGTGCAAGTTGCTAATGAAATTAGTATTAATCTAATACGTAAAGCAGGCAAAGATCAGACTTATATTCAAAATTTCCTATCAGAATTTATGGCAAGCTATCCAGTACTTGCACAGGAAAAAGAAGATTTACTGACGGCTGCTGGCTTACGCTTAGAATACAGTCTATCTTATTGGGATAGCTTGATTGTCGCAGTTGCTTTGCGTGCTGGTTGCAAGATTCTGTATTCAGAAGATATGCAGCATTATTTAAAGATTCGAGGGGACTTGTTGATTATTAATCCGTTTTTGAGTTAGTCAGCACCTTTAATACTGTTATGGCTACGACAAAGAAATTGAAGATTCTTTTGGTCATCTATTCCGTCATGTGAAAGAGGAATAACATGGTCAACAGTTAAGTTTGTTGTGCTATTTATAATGGCCACGCCAACGTCAAAATAATAAATATAGTGGGAAGCAAGGAGTGAGAATCATAGGCTATTACCGCGTTCGTCGTTGAGTAAATTGTTGGCGTTTAAATAACATAGTCTATAGTTGATTATTCTTCTAGTTCTTCTAATAAATCACTATAGCTTGTTTCTACAGTTTTAATTTTATATGCGATTTTAAGTTTTCTTGTTATTGGTTCAGACAAAGTATCAGCATAGATATTTGCTTCTACATCAATAGAACAGTCTTCTTCGGCACTAAGAAGAAGTTTTCTTGCGGGACTTACTTCTCTTTTAGGTTGGAGTGCTCTCATTTCAATATTCGTTGACCATAAAGTATCAGAAACACGATTAGCTTTGACACCATCATCTCCAATGGCAATCAATAGTTCATCTGAAGTTTCGATTTGCCTTTGAGCGTGTAATATGATTGGATGTTTGTTGGATTTGAGTTTTATTTCTAAAAAAACATCCCGAGCTCCAACCGTGCCTATATTTTTTAGCCAAAATCTTACAGGTATTCTTTTACTTTTCTCTATAAGTTTATCTACCTTATTTCTGTAATAGTCTTTATCTCTATTTCTAGTTTTCATTATTAAATCAAAAAGTTCTCTCTGCTCTTGTGATTTGGCTTCAGTGTTCTTAGGTTGATAATCTGGAATAGATCCGTAATCGGTAACTTTTAAGTTTGTGGAGTTTAATGTAAGTTGATCGCCAATTGCCTCGCCGGTCTCAACGTTTGCGAATTGAAAAAGAATATCTGTATAGGGGGTGCTGTTATTATTCTCAGCCCTGTTAGTTGAGCTAGCAAGCAAGGTTCGTAGTTGTATTTCTAATTGTTTTGAAAGTTTGTCGCGGAAATCTATTATGCCATTATAATTTTCAACCAGCGCATTTGGAAATGTTTTTTGTTTAAATTCCCTTAATTTTTTTAATTGCTCTAAGTCAATGTCATCAGGATTCTTACTTGATTTAGAAAAATACAACATCGCGAGTTTTCCATCATTTGCAACTCTTTCAATTTCTTCAAGTGTTCCACTAGCAGCCACTCCCGTCGGACTGCCAATTCTTGTCCAAAAAATCCCTACAAGTAAATCGCATTGATCAACAACCTGACGATTGATTACTTCTTGAGGGCGTTTCCCGTATTCTGGTGCTGAATGTGTTTCCCATCTCAATGGTAAAAGAACTAATTGACGTTCTGCAGAATTTAAATCATTCCATTCTTGAATTGTTTTTACAGCCGTATCCCTTTCTTCACTAACATCTCCTGGCGATGCTATTAATACTCTAAAAACTTGTGCTGTATAAGTCATAAATATTTTCCATAGTTTCTGGTTAGCAAGCCAATAGTTTACTAAGCGGAATCCCTATATTACAGAATAGACAGCCTTCGAATGCTTTCTGTACAAAGACTAGCTACTAGGATAGGCGAAAATTATGAAGCTACAATAAGTGATTATTGTCATAGAGAATTTCGCGGGCTGAGGTTTAATTGTTCAGAATTATACAGTCAATGCATAAAAAAATGCCAGTAGTTTGCGTGAGTGCTTTAGAGTCACCCTCTACCCATCCCATAAAACTCCTCATTCGCCCGCATCGACAGCATATTCGCCAGCCGATTACTCATCCCAAAGAAAGCAGCGACTCCGCCAATATCCCAAATATCTTCATCGCTAAAACCATGCTCACGGAGCAGGGCATAATCAGCATCATTCACTTCGTAAGCGGCTTGGGAAACTTTCATAGCAAAATCCAGCATGGCATGTTGGCGAGGGCTAATATCAGCTTTGCGGTAATTAATCGCGATTTGATCGGCAATTAAGGGATTTTTCGCGCGAATTCTTAAAATAGCCCCATGTGCGACTACACAATATTGGCATTGATTAGCATTCGAGGTTGCCACCACAATCATTTCGCGTTCGGCTTTAGTCAGTCCGCTTGGTTTTTCCATTAAAGCATCGTGATAAGCAAAAAAAGCGCGAAATTCATCGGGTCGATGAGCGAGAGCTAAAAAGACATTCGGAATAAAACCAGACTTTTCTTGAACCGCTTCAATCCGTGCACGAATATCGTCTGGCAAGCTGTCTAAACTAGGTATTGGAAAGCGGCTAATAGGAAAATCGCTCATGCAGCACATCCTCTACGTGGATTAATTAAATTCATAAAAAGCCGAACCACACAAGCTTTTAACCGGCGACGCATGTGAGGAGGGAACATGCGCATTCAACTCCAGCAAGGCTCGCCATCATCATTCTGGCTGCATTGAGTCCGTGTGGTCGGCTAAAGCGTAAGCGATCTTAAACTTTAGTCGTATTTACGAATATCGCTAATCACCACACCATCATTGGCAAGGCTGCCGAGCTCGACAAATTTCACTTCACCGCGCAGCTTACAAATATCCCGAATACTTGCGGCAATAGCTTGGCTTAAGTTTTCGCTTGGAGCAGCCGTTTCACAATGTAAACTGAGTTGATCCGCTTGATCACGCCATTCCACCACTAAACGGGCTTTGGTGATTTCAGGATGGCGCTTAATCACTTTATCCACCTGCGAAGGATGAATAAACATGCCGCGTACTTTCGCGGTTTGATCCGCCCGCCCCATCCAACCACGAATCCGTTTATTGGTACGTCCACATGGGCTTTGACCTGACATAATCGCCGAAAGATCACCGGTAGCAAAGCGAATTAGTGGGTAATCAGGATTCAGATTGGTGACGACAATTTCGCCCACTTCACCCTCAGCGACGGGATCACCCGTACCGGGGCGGACGATTTCTAGATAAATTCCTTCGTCAACGACTAAACCTTGTGCAGCTTCCGTTTCATAAGCAATCAAACCTAAATCAGCGGTGGCATAGGCTTGATAACAAGTGATCCCACGTTCTGCAAATTTGGCGCGGAAAGTAGGTGGATAAGCCTCACCACTGACCAAGCCATGCGTAATCGAACTAATGTCGATACCGAGTTCAGTCGCTTTATCTAAGAGAATATTTAAAAATGAGGGCGTGCCAACATAAGCATTCGGCCTTAAATCGGCAATCGTTTGTAGCTGTAGTTCGGTTTGCCCCACACCCGCTGGAATCACTGCACAACCCAGCGCATGTGCACCACTTTCCATCATCATACCTGCCGGGGTGAGGTGATAAGAAAACGTGTTATGTGCTAAATCACCTTGGCGAAAGCCTGCACAATATAAAGCCCGTGCTAAGCGCCAGAAATCTGGGCGACGAATTGAGCCAGGTTCATAAATAGGACCAGGGGAAGCGAAAATATGCGTGAGTGCCACACCTTGAATCGCTGCTAAGCCCCCAAAAGGCGGAGTCGCTTTTTGTAAGGCTGATAAATCCGATTTGCGCGTTATCGGTAGCGCCGCAATTGCAGCGGCTGAAGTGATTGTCGCAGGGTTCACTTCAGCCAGTAATTGGGTATAAGCAGGAGCATGTGCTTTGGCATGAGCCACCTGTTTAGCCACTGCGGCAATTAAGGCAGCTTCACGTTCGGCAGCATCGCGTGTTTCTAAAGAATCATAATAGTGGCTCACGCAGCATCCTCCCCTTAAGCCAACCAACGCTTACGCCGACGATAATGCTTCACATCGCGGAAGCTTTTCTTATCGCCACCACTGAGGCCGAGATAGAATTCTTTAACGTCTTCATTGGAGGCTAGATCAGTGGCAGCGCCATCCATTACTACTCGTCCATTTTCAAGAATATAGCCATAGGTGGCATAGCGTAAGGCAATCGAAGCATTCTGCTCAGCCAGCAGGAACGTCACACCTTCTTTCTGATTGAGGGTGCGCACAATCGTGAAAATCTCTTCCACGAGTTGGGGAGCTAAGCCCATCGAAGGTTCATCTAATAAAATCAATTTGGGGCGGGACATCATCGCGCGTCCAACCGCCACCATTTGCTGCTCCCCACCGGAGGTATAGCCCGCTTGGCTTTTACGGCGCACTTTCAAGCGTGGGAAATAGCTGTAAACCATTTCTAAATCATCCGCAACGGCTTTGCGCCCATCTTTGCGAATATACGCACCGGTCAATAAATTCTCTTCAACCGTTAAATGCTCGAAGCAATGGCGGCCTTCCATCACTTGGACGACACCGCGTTTGACGAGGTCATTAGGGGATAAATCCTCTACGCGCTGGCTTTCAAACTCAATCGAGCCTTTAGTCACTTCACCACGCTCAGTTTTGAGAATATTCGAAACCGATTTAATCGTGGTGGTTTTGCCAGCGCCATTTGCACCTAATAACGCCACTATCCCGCCTTTGGGTACTTCTAGCGAGATCCCTTTAAGTACCAGAATGACGTGATCGTAAATCACTTCAATATTCTTGATACTGAGCATTGAGTTTTCTGTCGTCATGGCTGTCCGTCAGTAGGGAGTTGCTAAGATTCCCTCCGTATTTGACCGAAACAATACGGAGGGAGAATCAGGCCGAAGCCTTATTTACATTCACGTGGAGTGATATTGTTTTCCTTCGCAAACGCCGCAGCGTCTTCAGCGATTAATGGATCAATCACTTCACGATCAGAGGCGATAAAGTCAGTGATTAACTTCCACTTACCTTCTTTCGCATCCCATTGTTGGATGGCGGCAAGACCTGGGCCACCATGATTTGCACAGGAAACATTAATTTCTGGCGCAAAATTAGGTAAGCCTAAAGCTTCCAAGCGTGCTTTGTCGATCTTGAGGTTTTCCATCCCGTCCCGCATTTGCGCGCCAGTCAGTTCTTTGGTGTTATGCATTTTCTGCGCAGTAGCGGCAGCTTCCACCGCTAACATGGCAGCATACAAGCCACGGTTATACAGAACAGTACCAATGTTTTTGCCATCACCAGCAGCTTTGCCTGGGCCTTTGACATATTTCTCAATATCTTTGAACACGGGATAGTCAGTGCCAACACCGTGGAAAGTAGCGGCTTTGTAGCCATTGGCTGCTGCACCCGCAGGGCGTACATCGTTTTCAGAGCCTGCCCACCAGATACCAATGAACTTATCCATTGGGAAGTTGATATTGCCCGCTTCTTTAATCGCGACTTGGTTCATAACACCCCAGCCCCACATGACTACATAGTCTGGGTTATCCCGACGGATTTCTAGCCATTGTGACTTTTGCTCTTGACCGGGATGCTCAACAGGAATGGTTTTTAAGGTGTAACCATGTTTTTTAGAGAGTTCTTCCAGGGTACGGATGGGCTCTTTACCATAAGCAGAGTTGTGATAGAGCAGAGTAATTTTCTTACCTTTTAGATCACCTTTGTTCTGATCTAGGAGATGCTTGATGATGACTGAAGCACCATCCCAATAATTGGCTGGATAGTTGAAAATGTATTCGAAAACCTTACCGTCAGCAGCTGAAGTCCGGCCATAACCCATTGAGTGCATCGGGATTTTGTCAGCGGTGACTTTAGGAATCAGTTGATAGGTAATACCAGTCGATAGCGGTTGATAAATCAATGAGCCTTGCCCTTTAGTAGACTCATAGCACTCAACGCCTTTTTCAGTGTTGTAGGCGGTTTCGCACTCAGGTGCTTTGATTTTTACCCCACCGACACCACCATCACGTTCGTTGACTAAAGTGAGATAATCGGCATAACCATCCGCAAACTCAGTGCCGTTTGGTCCATAAGGCCCAGTACGATAGCTCAACATGGGGAAGGTCAACTCAGCCATTGCCGCTGGCATTGCAGTTACCAACATACCAGCTGCTAATAAGGCAAGTCCGATCTTTTTCAATTTCATCTGTTTTCTCCTCCAAATAAAACACAAACTGCTAGCACGATTCCCAACACAGCAAGGCTGATGAACCTAGTGTGGGAACGGCCATAAGCGTAATTTTTCCTTAGTCACTCGCCATAACTGAGCCAGTCCATGTGGCTCAACGATTAAGAAGAACATAATCAAAGCACCAATCAGTAAAAGTTCGATATGTGCTGCTAAATCAGCAGGCCAACCGAAGCCATTCACCATTACGTTTTTCAGTAAGACGGGCATTAGGGTTAAAAATGCAGCACCTAAGAATGATCCTAAAATGCTGCCTAAGCCACCAATAATGATCATAAACAGTACAAGGAAGGATTTGCTGATGCCGAAAGCTTCGGTGGGTTCAGCAGTACCTAAATAAATCGCAAACATCATCGCACCCGACATACCAATATAAAAAGAGCTGATCGCAAAGGCAGAAAGTTTAGCTTTCAAGGGGGGTACGCCGATGATTTCCGCCGCAATATCCATATCACGAATCGCCATCCAGGAGCGTCCGATGCGACCACGAATCAGGTTATGTGCAATGAAGGCAAATACAACGACTAGGGTTAAACAGAATAAGTAGGTAATCCAAGAGGGTGATTCCGCCCCAGTCAAGGGGATACCAAAGAAAGTACGTTCAGGCGCTACGATCATGCCAGAGGCAGAGTTGTTGTAGAACCAAGGTACTTTATTGAATAACCATACTAAGAAGAATTGCGAAGCTAAAGTAGCGACCGCTAAGTAGAAGCCTTTAATTCGTAAGCTTGGCAAGCCAAAGATCATCCCAACGACCGCAGTAATTAAGCCCGCGAGGATCACCACAATGAACATATTCATCCACGGAAAGGCCACCATCAGCTTATAGCAAGCATAAGCACCGACAGCCATAAAACCACCGCTACCTAAACTTACTTGGCCGCAGAAGCCAGTCAGAATGTTTAGACCTAAGGCAGCCATTGCCCAGACTAAGAAGGGTAGCAGTACCGATTTCTCCCAATAATCATTGATGAAGAACGGCACTACAAAGAACGCAATGGCTAAGATGCCCCAGACCATATGCCGATCTAAACGAATCGGGAAGGTTTGTTGATCGGATGAATAAGAGGTTTTAAAGTCGCCCGCCTCACGATAGAACATGCTTAAACCCTCTCAATAATACGTTCGCCAAACAAACCTTGTGGACGGAACATCAGGAAGAACAACGCCAAGACATAGGCAAACCAGTTTTCAGTTGCGCCGCCGATCATGCCGCCGATAAAGTATTCAAACAGCTTTTCACCCACACCAATAATTAGTCCACCCACAATGGCCCCTGGAATCGAGGTAAAGCCACCAAGGATTAATACCGGTAAAGCCTTAAGTGCAATTAAAGATAAAGAGAATTGCACGCCAGATTTAGCGCCCCACATGATGCCAGCTACGAGTGCTACGAACCCAGCAATCGACCAGACAATAATCCAAATCGTCCGTAGTGAAATCCCTACCGTTAACGCCGCTTGGTGATCATCCGCAACTGCACGTAAAGCACGCCCAGTTTTGGTGTATTGCGAGAATAAAGTTAGGGTGATGACTAGTACAATGGCGACACCTGCTGCCCAAAGATCGAGGACGTCGATATACATGCCACGATAATTTGAGCCTTCTGCAGCCCAGCCAGCAGTGATACTTTCTAGCCAAGTTGAGCCACCAGAAGGCAAGCCGACATCCATAGTTTTAACATCCGCACCCCACATCAGGTCACCGAAGCCTTCCATGAAATAAGCTAAGCCAATCGTAGTCATGAACAGAATAATCGGTGCTTGATTGACCATATGCCGTAATACGAAACGTTCCAGCACATAAGCGAATAAGACCATCACTCCCATAGTGAGGATAATGGCTAACAGGGTTGGCAACCCGGGTCCCCAAGTATCTAGATGTGTACCTAAAGCAGCATTTATCACATGGGCAAACGGGATTTGACCCGTTTGGAAACCCACAAGCGTTAAAGCCGCAAACAGTGCCATAACCCCTTGAGCATAGTTAAAGATGCCAGAGGCTTTGTAAATCAGTACAAAGCCTAAGGCGACGAGCGAATACATGATGCCCGCCATTAAACCATTGAGGATGACTTCTAAGACATTTAATAGGTCTGGGCTCATTTAGACACCCTCCCTCTCAGTGATAAGCAATGCTTAAGCATGTGCACCCCCTAAATAAGCTTTGATGACTTCAGGATCGCTACGCACTTCGGCTGGTGTGCCATCCGCCAGTTTGCGTCCATAATCAAGAACCACTACACGATCCGAGAGATCCATAACGACGCCCATATCGTGCTCAATCAGCGCAATTGTTGTACCAAACTCGTCATTCACATCCAGAATAAAGCGGCACATATCCTCTTTTTCTTCCAGATTCATCCCAGCCATTGGCTCATCAAGCAGCAATAACTTAGCTTCAGCGGCCAAAGCGCGACCCAGTTCAACCCGCTTTTGCAAGCCATAAGGTAAGCGACCAACAGGGGTTTTACGGATGGCTTGAATCCCAAGGAAGTCGATAATGTGCTCAACCCGTTCCCGATGCGCGATCTCTTCACGTTCAGCAGGACCTTTCCAAATGGCCTGCCAGAACAGATTCGTATGCATTTGTGTGATCCGCCCTGTCATTAAGTTGTCAAGGGTCGACATACCTTTGAACAGCGCAATATTTTGGAAAGTACGGGCAATGCCTTGGCGTGCCACTTCGTAAGGGCGCATCGAGCCACGTTTTTGACCACGGAACCAGACTTCACCCTGTTGAGGATGGTAAAAGCCGCTAATGACATTGAGCATTGAGCTTTTGCCTGCACCGTTTGGACCGATAATGGCGCGGATTTCACCTTCTTTAATATCAAAGCTAATATCGGTGAGTGCTTTGACCCCACCGAAAGAGAGGCTGATATTTTTAACTTCGAGCAAAGTGCCGCCGATTTTGCGGCCGTCTTGAGTCGATTCAGCCATTACGCAGCCTCCTTCACCGTTGATGCAAAGGTGGGTACATCAGCAATATTCAAATTAGCTTCGATAGCGCCTTTACGACCGTCTTCAAAGGTGACTTCAGTGCGAATGAAACACGCCTTTGAACCGTTATACAGCGCATCAATTAAGACCCCATATTTCTCAGCAATAATCCGCCGCCGTACTTTACGGGTACGGGTTAATTCACCATCATCCGGATCGAGTTCTTTATGCAAAATCAAGAAGCGATGAATTTGCGAGTTCGACAAGAGTTTGTCACCCGCTAAACTACGATTCACCTCTTCAATGCTTTTCAGCATCATCTGGTAAACTTGTGGATTACCGGCTAATTCTTGATAGCTGGCATACGGTACATTATTCCGTTCTGCCCAATTACCAACCGCTTCTAAATCAATATTGATAAAGGCAGTGCAATAATCTTTCTCATGTCCAAAAGCGACCGCTTCTTTGATATGCGGGAAGAATTTCAGCTTATTCTCAATATATTTTGGCGCAAACATCGAGCCATCGTTGAAGCGACCTACGTCCTTAATCCGATCAATGATTTTTAAGTGACCATTTTCAGCAAAATAACCCGCATCACCGGTGAAAACCCAGCCTTCTTCATTTTTGGTTTCACGGGTCGATTGTTCGTTTTTGTAATAGCTATGGAAGACACCAGGACCTCGATAGAGAACCTCGCCATTTTCAGCAATCTTCACATCAACCCCAGGCGCAGGTACACCTACCGTGTCTGCAAAGATTTGTCCATCTGGTTGCATGGTAATGAATACAGCAGCTTCAGTTTGGCCATAAAGCTGCTTGATATTGATGCCTAAAGAGCGGAAGAAATCAAAAATCTCAGGGCCAATAGCTTCGCCTGCAGTATAAGCCAAGCGAATCCGACTAAAACCCATCGTATTTTTCAGTGGAGCATACACCAGTAAATTGCCTAGGCTATACATCAGTTTATCGGCAGCACTAACCGCCTCACCATTGAGTAGCTTGACCCCAGTTTTGCGCGCCACCTCCATGAAATAGTTATACATGCGCTGCTTGAGCTTGCCAGCATCATGCATACGGATGGTGACTGTCGTTAGAATATTTTCAAAGACACGCGGTGGGGCGAAATAATAAGTCGGGCCAATTTCACGTAAATCGGTGGAAATTGTACTTTCACTTTCAGGGCAGTTAATGCAAAAACCGGCTACATAAGCTTGACCGTAGGAGAAAATGTGATCCCCAACCCATGCCATAGGTAAGTAGGATAAGACTTCTTCGTTTTGGGAGAGCTTGTCGAAGTTGACGCTATTGCGTGCAGTCATGATGATATTGTCATAAGTCATGACTACACCTTTCGGCTTACCTGTAGTGCCTGAAGTGTAGAGGAAAATACTGATATCGCTGCCTTTGCCCTGCGCCATTTCCTGATTCACATATTCAGGATGCTGTTTGGCAAACTCACGCCCAAGGGTTTGTACTTCAGCAAAATCATGTAAATGATCATGCTGGTAAGAACGCATACCACGTGGGTCATCATAGATAATATGCTGCATATTCGGACAACGTTCCTGAATCTCTAGCATCTTATCGACTTGTTCTTGGTCTTCAGCAATGACGAATTTAGCTTCAGCATGTTCGAGCACATACTGCATTTCATCAGCGACTGAATCTTGATAGACCGGAACGGGGATGCCACCTAAACATTGAGCAGCACAGATACCCCAGTAAAGGCGAGGGCGATTAGAGCCAACAATAGCTAGCTTATCACCGCGTTGAAAACCGAGCGCCGCTAACCCATTAGCCAGTGCGACAATTTCATCGCGCATTTGTGCCCAGGTCCACGACTGCCAAATGCCGTAATCCTTCTCACGCATTGCTACCCGAGTGGCAAAGCGTTGAGCATTATCGGTCAGCAATTTAGGGAAAGTATCACTTTGGTGATCCACGCCACTCCTCCTCCACCTGATTCCTATTTTTATCCTAAAGGCAAACTAGGGAGAGTGTCCAAACTTAGTTTGTAAAGCTAATGTAAAAGTAATGAAAGTTTATCAGTGACTTCAAGGCCGAAATCACAAGTTAAAACTGAGCGGGAACTAAGCGTGCTACCTAAGCTCTGATTTAAAGATGGGACTTGTAACAATGGAGGGAGTTTATTATGCGAATCTCATGCTTAGCCTTAGCAGTGATTACCAGTAGTGTTCTATTGCCTGAAGTAGCTGCAGCGGCTGCCTGCACAGCGACTAATTCGATTACACGAATCACTAATACCAGCCCAACAGGTTTGTATGAATATGTGATTTTTGATGTGAAGAACCCTAGTCCGACCTATCAGGTTGCGTCTAAATCGCCACCTTTTACCTTTGATCCTAGTGACGATCCAGTAGCAGTGAATGGTGTGAAATTTAAGCAAATCCTGTTTCCTTCGGTGTATTGGATGTGCACGATTCCAGAGTTATTGCATCTGCCGAAAACTCAAGTGAAGGATGTAAAGCGTACTGGACAATTCGAGGGGGTAGTCTCCTATGTGGTGGGTTATCAAACAGCAAGTAAGTATGTGACGACTTATCACTACGCGGTGACTAGCACACGCAGTAAGGTGATAATGAAATTTAAGAAATAAGCTTAAGACACGCTTTGAGGCTTAAGTAGCCCAGTCTGTAGGCCACTTAGCTAATGCCTTGAAAATAGGACTTAATGCAGAATGCGTTTCACCCCAGCTTTTTTGGGTGGGCATTGGAAGCAACCATTATGCAGGTGCATTTTTACAGGAGCCCCTGTATCGGTCGTGTTTTGATCAGGTCTATGCACATGTGTAAACGTGAGCGGTTTATCGGAGCAGCCGGGTAACATCACAATATGCGTATGCGCTTGGCCGGGTACATTCATCGCCCAAGCTTTATCTTCTTCAGTTTGGGGGGCATTAGGGTCAGAAGTAGTCGCACAACCTGCTAAGAGCAGGGTAGGTAGCAGACATAAGCCCAAAAACTTGGCTTTGCTTAGTTGTAACATTCAAGTGAGTCCAGTTGAGGGAGAAGTGTTGCGAATTCTACTCGCCTTCCCTGAGCCGAACTAGAGGATTACATGACTGTAATCTAAGCAGTTTGAAGGCTGGGTATTACCAGCCTTCAAGAGGTTCAAGCTAATTTGAAAGTTGCACTTTAAAGCCTGGTTGATTGCTTGGGTGGTTTTGGTTCACAAACACTGAACGATCATGCTTCAGCATAATGACTTCAAAGAAAGGACGGAAACGTTCTTCACTTACACCGAAAGCTTGCATGACTTTACCGAACAGGGCTTGTTCTTCTGGCTCAGGTTGGCCATCAGCTAAGGATGAATCAATCAGATTAACTAGAATACACATTTTTTGTGCATCGCTGAGTAAAGGGGTCGCTTCTTGCAGGAAGGTTTCAATCGAGTTCTTACGGCGATATTTCATCGCATTGTCGAGTAATGCTTTATTGTTTGCACCGACCCCAATATTGCCGTGACCGTCATCACTACCACCTAAGACTGAGAGTAAGTGACCGACTTCTTCATTATCCATCTCACCATCAGCAGACATCATATACAGCAGGGATGTTGCAAAGGCCAAATGCGGGGTCATTTGCGCACCAGTATCGCCCTTAAACATATCAAACAATCCCATAACTCTTCTCCTTTATTTAGATTATTCAGTAAATGTGTGGATGTGCAGGTTAACAGCTAATCAGCTGAACACCAATAAAACCCTAGTGAGTGGCATGGTCTTTCCAACTTGAGTGGATTGGTTTAAAAAACCAGCCAGATAATTTGTAAACCGAAGGTAAAGCTACTCCCATCCAAGTGGATACTGCGCAATACTAAAGCTTATGAGTACAGAAGCTATCCTTGGAAACCACAGAGCTTTATCGCTGGATGTTCTGAACTACTTAGATCAGGGCATTTCCGTCTTTGACGAAGATTTACGCCTATTAGCGTGGAATCGGCGTCTATTTGACTTGCTCCAACTCCCCGAAACTTTTGCCCAAACGGGTTTGTCGATTGAAGTGCTATTTCGCTTTAATGCAGAGCGTGGTGAATATGGTGAGGGGAATATTGATGAGATTGTTGCGGAGCGAATGCGGCTTGCACGGACTTTTGCATCGCATGTATTCGATCGGGTACGTCCCGATGGAACGGTGATTGAAGTACGTGGTAATCCATTACCGCATAATAGTGGCTTTGTCACCACCTATACCGATGTAACCCAGCAGCGTATGGTCGAGCTAGAGCTAGAGCGGCGTGTCGAACAGCGTACCGAAGAATATCGTTTAGAAAGCGAAGCCCATCGCAAAACAGCTGATGCTTTACGGAAAAGCGAACTCTGGATTCGCCAGATAGCCGATGCCGTACCCGCCTTAATTGCTTATGTGGATAAAAATGATAATTACCAATTTATCAATCATATGCATGAAGAGTGGTTTGGTTTAAATCGTAGCCAGCTACTTGGAACTTCTATCTTTGATTTGGTAGAAAATCGTAATCTTGAACAGTTTCACAAAGATATTGATGCGGTTCAGCAGGGTAAGGAGGTTCAAACTGAATATGTCCTTGGACGCAAAGGACGTAGCCCGTTGGATGTGTCGATTTCCTTCATTCCACATTTTGACGAACAAGAGCAGATGCTTGGTTATTTCTTTCTTGGGCAAGATCTGACTGAATACAAACAGACCCAACGTGAATTAATCGAATCGCAAAAGATGCAAGCGCTTGGGCGCTTAACTGGTGGTATGGCGCATGATTTTAATAATCTGCTCACTATTATTTTGGGCAATCTGAATTTTCTTGAGGAGGACGAAGATTTAGATCTAGAGGAAATCCATGAAGCAGTGCAATGTAGCCTGCAAGCTGCCCAACGGGGCAGTGAGCTAATTCAGCGGATGTTGACCTTCTCACGTCGCCAAGCGTTAAAACCGACTGCTACTGATGTGGGGGAATTGGTGGATGATTTCAGCGTGCTGTTACAGCGCACTTTAGGTGAAACCATCTACTTGCAAAAACAATTGGCAGAAGATTTGCCACCCGTATTAGTGGATCGTAATCAGCTCGAAACCAGTATTTTAAATTTAGCCCTGAATGCACGTGATTCAATGCCGCGCGGTGGGCGTTTGATTATTCGCACCGAAATGTATCAAAAATTAGCGAATTCCACTTCTTTCACTGATTTGCCTGCAGGCGAATATTTAATGCTAAGTGTACGTGATGAGGGCGAAGGAATGACCGCTGAAACCATTAGCCGTGCATTTGAACCTTTCTATACAACTAAACCGGCAGGGGTCGGTACTGGTTTAGGCTTAAGCATGGTCTATGGGTTTGTGAAGCAGTCAGGAGGGGGGATTGAGATTCGCTCACGTTTAGGTGAGGGCACTACGCTGCGTTTAATTTTTCCAGTAGTCAACGAAACACCTACCCAACAGCAGCAACGTCTACTACGCTTAAAGCAGGATGGTCAACAGGCACAAGTTTTATTGGTGGAAGATGATGTTGGTGTCAGGCAATTTGTGCAACGTGCTTTGCACAAAATGGGCTATGCAGTCGATTTAGCTGAAAATGGAGATTTTGCTTGGGAAAAGCTCCAGCAGACTAAACAGTATGCGCTAGTCTTGACGGATATCATCATGCCCGGCTCTATTAGTGGCTTGGAGCTTTACTCACGGATTCGACAAGACTATCCTGAGACTAAAGTGCTGTGCATGACAGGTTACAGCGAACAGGTGGAGTCAACTTTGAGCGAGCAACACTTGCTACGTAAGCCCTTTATGCGTAATCAACTGGCCCACAAACTGCAGGAGCTGTTGAAGGCGGAGCATGCTTGAATCGGTAAGCCCTACACCCAACCATATTCTAATTGTCGATGATGAGCCAGGTATTCGCTCACTGGTTAAACGCTATTTTGAAAAACAAGGCATGGTGGTGCATTGCGCCGCGTCTGGTGAAGAAATGCATGCAGTGCTGAATACCGAGACGATTGATATTGTTTTTTTAGATGTACATTTGCCCGGCAAAGACGGCTTTATGTTGTTAGATGAAATCAAGGCGGAGCATCAAGCAGGCGTGATTATGCTCACTGTTGAAAATGCGTTGGATGCACGCTTACATGGCTTAAATGGCGGCGCAGACGATTATATGCCTAAGCCCTTTGCCATGAGCGAGTTACACGCACGCTCTAATGCAGTCTTACGGCGCTTAGGCCGCTTTAAACAAACCCCTAAACTGGAAACCAGCTGTTATCGTTTTGCCAGTTATGCGCTTGATTGTAAATTACGTGAAGTTCGCAATATGCAACAGGAGCTGATTGATTTATCTCCCGCTGAAATTGATCTGCTCTTAGTCTTCGTTAAGCATCCGCAAACTGTCTTAAATCGCGATTATCTCATGCAGCAAACACGCGGGCGCGATGCTGCTCCTTTTGATCGAACTATTGATGTACGGGTTGGGCAATTGCGTAAGAAGCTGCCCATTGAGGATGAGCAAACTCTGTTTAAAACCGTGCGTGGTGGCGGCTATTTACTAACGCAAACGGTCGAAAAAGTACGTAGCCCGCAACTAAGCAGCTAAGTCTTGCCTTGTCTCAGTTTGATCAAACAAGGTTGCAAAATAAGCTTCGACGGCTTTAAATTGAGTAGCGGTAGATTCTTCTGCATACATAGCAGCGCGAAACGCATTACTATTCGGCAAACTGGTCGTGTACCAAGCGATATGCTTGCGTGCAATCCGACAGCCTGAGTATTCGCCGTAAAAAGCATATAAATCGGCTAAATGTTGCAGAACCACTTCGCGAATTTCCTTGAGGCTAGGACGCGCTAAGTTCTCGCCCGTGGTTAAGTAGTGGGTAATTTCTCGGAATATCCAGGGCTGGCCTTGAGCAGCACGCCCGATCATTAAAGCATCGACACCCGTCTGCTCTAAGACTTGCTTAGCTTTGGCAGGGCTATCAATATCCCCATTCGCAATCACAGGTATTTTTAAAAGCTGCTTCACTTCCCGAATCAATTCATAGCGCGCTGCGCCCGTATACATTTGCTCGCGAGTACGTCCATGAATTGCTAAGGCAGCAATACCCGCTTGTTCGGCACGCTCTGCCACCCGCAGAATATTTTCTTGTCCATTCGCAAAGCCTAAACGAGTTTTTAAAGTGACAGGTACTTCAACGGCCGCCACCACTGCATCTAGAATGCGGGCGACTAAATCTTCATCCTGCAATAAAGCGGAACCTGCTAAACGCTTACAGACCTTTTTCGCTGGGCAGCCCATATTAATATCTACAATCTGTGCACCATTCGCAACTTGATAGCGTGCGGCTTCGGCCATTTGTTCAGGTTCAGAACCGGCAATTTGTGCAGAAATTGGGGCTAGTTCCCCTGCGAAATTAGCCCGAAACATCGACTTTTTTTGCGCATATAAAGTCATGTCGGAAGCCATCATTTCGCTAATCGCATGCCCTGCGCCGAAATGTTTGCAAAGCGTGCGAAACGGACGATCCGTGACACCTGCCATTGGAGCCACAATCAGATTATTTGTTAAGGTGTAAGAGCCAATTTTCATAACAGCTAAGTGTATCAGCTTCTAGCCGCTCGGTGCGTTTTGCTATAAACGTTGTAGCACTTCCATCCGCTGCTGGATTTTCAGCTGCCAGCTAGGCGTTAAACCTTGGCAGCGCGCCAAGCTACGTAAAATCAGAAAATTGGGTCGATGTTCAGCATACGCCTCTAGAAAATTGCGTAATGAAATGGGATTAAAGCGTTCGACTAAATCCATACTATCGCCGACTTGTACCGAGCCAGATTCTAATACGCGGTAATACCAACCATTGATGTGTTGAGTCGCAATGAATTTTGCTAAGCGCTCATCGTCGAATTTACTATTAATTTTCCAGCAGGGATTACGTGGTTGTGAGACTTGTACAAGTGCGCTGCCCAGGCGGTATATATCTCCAATATGCACATTGCCTTCATGCATACCCAGCACCGTCAGATTTTCCCCCATACTGCCAATGGGCATACGTGCCGCTAATTCAGGGAAAGCTGCATGTAATTGCGCATAACTTGGAATTGCATATTGATGCAAGGCTTTTTCCGTACCACCATGCACACGTCGATCAACTTGAATATCACCTTTGATGCCATCTTCATCTAAAACAGCTGTTTGGATACAGTCTTTCCATATCCCTGTGAACGCCTGATCTTCCCCAATCCGTTGCGGCTTAGCTGTCGCATACAAATGTCCCACCACAAATGCATTCATGCTCCCTCTCCCCAGTTGCATGATTTAAAGGCTTGAGCCAAGTACGATTAATCCCATACTGATAAGGCTCGCAGCCGCCAAACGCTTTGACCACTGCTCTTGTTCTTTTAGCACAAAGATCGAAATAATGCTGACCACCACAATCCCCGCATTACTAAAAGTCACAGCAGTCGCTGTATCCAAGTGATTCATTACTTGAATAATCAAGGCGTAAGAACTGCCAATGCACAAACCACCAATTAAAATTAACCAAGCATTTGGCCTACAAGCGGGAAGCCAATGTCGGGTTTCGCGCCAGTTCAACAGGCTCATCACCATAAATGCCATTAGATAGCTAAGGGATACATAACCCAAAATGGCCGCAAAAGATGGTAGTTGCTGAATCAATAATTTGTCACATAGAGAATAAATGCTGGTACAGATAGCGGCTAAACCGACCCAAGGTAAGGCTTGAGCGGTATGGGCTTGCCTAGAGCTGGTCATGGCTAACAGCCATAAGCCTAATAAGCTTAAACCGATGCCTACACTAGCTAGCCAACTCGGTAATTGCCCCCACAAGAGCCACGTCCAAATCACAATTAACAGGGGGGAGCTACGTGCCAAGGGGTAAACGAAAGCAGCCGGTGCAAAACGATAGGCATGGCGCAAAGCCACAAAGTAAATACTTAAAGCCATCGCAGCTAAGCTATTCAATAGGATGAACTGGCTTGACCCTGTTATTTGGCTCAAGCCATAAACACCCAATGGTCCAAATAGCAATAAATGGGCGAGTAACCCCCACCAGAGATAATTGCAGGATGCAGGAACTTGGCGCGCTAATAAATTCCAAGTCGCATGCATCCCTACTGACAAAGTCAGCAGTGCGACAACAGAACTCATTAAGTCTTACTTAAACACCGCGGAATAAAGCGGTACGTTTTTCCACGAAAGCGGCCATCCCTTCTTTTTGATCTTGAGTAGAAAAGCTTAAGCCAAAGGCTTGCTCTTCTAATAAGCAAGCGGTTGCTAACTCTAAATCTTGACCACGAATCACCAATTGCTTACACATTTGTACCGCTAAGGGCGCTTGAGCCGCGATTTCACGCGCAATTTTCAATGCTTCCTTCATCAAGTCATCGACGGGATAAACATGATTGACTAAACCCCAAGCCAAGGCTGTTGCTGCATCAATTCGCCGCCCTGAAACTAATAACTCTAACGCTTTGGAACGCCCGACTAAGCGACTTAAACGCTGAGTTCCCCCAAAGCCCGGGGTGACACCCAAAGCCACTTCAGGTTGACCAAATTGGGCTTGTTCGGAGGCAATAATCCAATCGCAACTCATGGCTAATTCGCAGCCACCGCCCAAAGCAAAGCCATGTACAACTGCAATCACTGGAATGGGTAATAACTCTAAGCTGCGAAAGGCTTGCATACCTTTACGCCCAAAAGCTTGACCTTCAATCGCGCTTTTAGACTGCATTTCTTTAATATCTGCACCTGCTGCAAAGGCCTTCTGCCCTGAGCCGGTTAAGAGTAAGACGCGAGCATCCGCTTGAGTTTGGAGATGAGTAGCCGCAGCATGAATTTCTTCTAAAGTTTTGGCATTCAGCGCATTGTATTGCGCTGGACGATTGATGGTTAGGCAGTAGATGCCAGCCTCTGGCGTTTCTAATAAGATAGTTTCAAATTCCACGAGCGACTCCTCCAAGTAAGCAGGCTAGAGTATAGCGGTAGTTAGCAGGCACTGCTATGCAACGACCGTTTAGCGCAAATATCCCAATGCAAAACAGTGCTATCAGACGTTTATGCTTAAAAATGATATTCTTAAAATTGATAAAGCCCCATAAAAACTTAGGAGGAGCTGCCTGTGTATCAACAAGTGGAGCAGCGTTTACGCGCGATTGAACAACATCAACTACATGCAGCTTTGCGAGAGAGCCGCACCGGTCTAGAGAAAGAAAGCCTACGAGTGACCCCTAACGGTACTTTAGCCCAAACCGATCATCCCAAAGTCTTAGGTTCAGCCTTAACCCATCCTTGGATTACCACGGATTATTCAGAAGCTTTAATTGAACTGATTACGCCCCCCCAAGCGCGTGCGCCTGAAGCCTTGGATTTCCTGCTAGATATTGAAACCTTTGTGTATCAGCATTTAGACCATGAGCTGTTGTGGACGACCAGTATGCCGTGCGTGCTACACGGTGATGACGATATTCGTATTGCAGAGTATGGTAGTTCTAATGCTGGTTTGATGAAACATGTGTATCGGCAGGGTTTAGCGTGGCGCTATGGAAAAACCATGCAAGTGATTGCGGGTATTCATTTTAATTACTCGATTGCTGAAGCTTTTTGGGAGCCTTGGCAAGCGGTAGAAGGACATCAAGGCAGTTTGCGTGAGTTTCGTGATGAACAGTACATGGCGCTTACTCGCAATTTATTGCGTTATGGTTGGCTGATTATTTATTTATTTGGTACGTCGCCAGCCATTTGTAAAAGTTTTCTGGGAGGGCGTAAAGCACCAGAAACGATGTTGGAGTTGAATGAATATACTCTCTATGAACCCTATGGCACCTCGTTGCGGATGGGAAATATTGGCTATACCAATAGCAAAGAAAATGCGAGTGGTGTACAAGTTTGTTATGACTCTTTGCAATCTTATACCAACAGCTTGTGGCGCGCGATTCATACCCCTAGTAAGGAATATGAAAAAATCGGCGTAAAAGTTGATGGTGTCTACCGCCAGCTGAATACCAATATTCTACAAATCGAAAATGAATACTACAGCACGGTACGTCCTAAGCAGCCTTTGCAACGCTTTGAAAAGCCAGTCAATGCTCTGCAAGATCGCGGCATTAAATATATCGAGCTACGCTCTGTAGATATTAATGCCTTCCATCCAGCCGGTTTGACACATGAGCAACTACGCTTCTTAGAGGTGTTTATGCATTTCTGTTTATTGCAGGCTAGCCCCAAAATCGATGCGAATGAACGCAATATGATCAATAGCAATCAAATGCTGGTAGCACATCAGGGGCGTAAACCGGGTTTGCTTTTAGAGCAGCCTGAACGGCAGATTAGTCTACAAGCTTGGGGTAAGGAATTATTAGAGCAAATGCTGCCGGTGGCTGAGTTATTAGATAAAGTTCATCAAGAAACGACTTATTATTCTGCAGTGCAACAAAAACTCGAATTGATTAATGACCCTGAGCTAACCCCTTCTGCCCAGATGATGCGGGAAATGCAGGAAAAGGGCGCAAGCTTTTTTAGTTTTGCCCAAACTAAATCACGCCAACATCGTGATTTCTTTCTGAAAAAGCATTTATCTGCAGAGCGTGAAGCAGAGTTTACTCAGCTGGCGCAGGAGTCGCTAGCTCAACAGCAAGCTATTGAAAAATCAGATACTATGGAGTTTGACCAATTCCTCCATGCTTATTTTTCTGGGGAGTTATAAGTAAATGAGAATTTGCTTATGTAAATAAGCTGAAACTGAAAATGAAATTTATCAAGATTTTTCTTTCCTTGAATCAAAACTACTATACACTAGTAATTGTTCAGGGTTTTATACCTGAAATGTTGCGGGTAATTTGTGTGTCTGCTTGCCCGCTACTAAATGATTTCCGCAGCACACAATAGATGAGATGATTACAATTGAATATTTACGTTGGAAACCTGGCCTACGCGACTACTGAAGAAGACCTCCGTAGCATTTTTAGTGCCTTCGGTGATGTTAGCAAAGTTAGCATTATTAAAGATAAAGAAACTGGCCGGTCAAAAGGTTTCGGTTTCGTAGAAATGCCTGACAATAGCTCAGCGCAAGCGGCCATCAATGGCTTAAATGACACCGATATTGGTGGTCGTAATGCCAAAGTAAACGAAGCTAAACCACGTGAAAACAATGGTGGCGGCGGTGGTGGTGGCGGTGGTCGTCCTCCACGTCGTGACGGTGGTTTCGGTGGTGGTGGTCGCGGTGGCGACCGTGAGGGTGGCGGCTATCGTAATCGCTATTAATTAGCGGTTTACCCAAATACCGTAAAGGCTGGTCTCGTACCAGCCTTTTTTATGGCCAATTTTATCTAAAAATGTAATATTTTAATCTTTTTATATCACTTTAACAGAAATACTCCCTACGGCATACTGGCGCCAATCTTTAAACTTTAGCCTGAATGAGAGCAGTTATGACTGTGTTGAGTGCACAACAATTAGAGCGTATCACCTCCGCTGTCACGGATTTAAGCCCTGTCCAACTGGCTTGGTTAGGCGGCTATCTTTCAGGTTTATCAATGGGTAAGGATAATGTGATTCCTTTCCCACAACGCAGTACGGCCACGGTGACGACCCCTACTATTGCGCCAGTAGTCAGTGCTGCCGCCGCTATCAAAACCTTAGTCCTTTACGGGACACAAACGGGCAATGGTAAAAAAATTGCCGAACAGTTAACCAATCACTTAAAAGCTCACGGAGGTGAAGTCAGTCTGAGCAGTATGAAGGATTATCGGCCTCAACAGCTTAAACAAGAACAACGTCTAGTCATTGTGGTGAGCACTCACGGTAATGGTGAACCACCGGATGATGCGCGGGCTTTCTTTAATTTTATTCAATCCGCACGTGCACCGCGCTTAGAAAAACTTGAATACACCGTCTTAGCTTTGGGTGACTCTAGTTATGATGAGTTCTGCCAAGCGGGTTTAGTCTTAGATACTCGCTTTGCTGAATTAGGTGCGAAGCGGGTGTTAGATCGCGTTGATTGCGATGTTGATTTCGCGAAAACTGCTAAAGCTTGGCAAGAAAAAGTTCTGGAGCAATTCAAAGCAGCTACAGAAGCGGCCAACACTCAATTTGTAGCCAATCCTGTCGCAATCAGTGTTAACGAAGCTTTATATTCTAATGAGAATCCATTCAAAGCTGAGTTACTGAATAGTATTGTCCTCACTGATACAGGCTCAAGTAAAGATGTGTTGCACTTAGAGTTTTCACTGGAAGGCTCAGGTATTCAATACCAGCCGGGTGACATCTTAGCGATTCAAGTCCATAACGATGCTGGTTTAGTTGATGAGGTTTTAAAGCAAGGCAAATTCACTGGCTCTGAAACAGTGAGTCTAGACGGGCAAAGCTTGGATTTGCGCTCCGCTTTAACCAGTAAGTTAGAGTTGTCGACGGTTACTAAGCGTCAGTTAAAGCAATATGCACAATTGATTAATCAGGCTGAATTACTAACTGCTGTCGAGGATAAAGAAGCGCTCAAAGATTTCCTGTGGGCGGCAGATTGGGCTGATGTATTGCACACTTATCCTAGTCAGTTAGAGGCACAGGCTTTAGTCGATTTATTACGCCCGTTGCAAGATCGTCAATATTCGATTGCTTCCAGTCCAAACGCGCACCCTGATGAAGTGCATTTGTTGGTGAAGCGCGTGACATATACTTTCAATGGCCGCGAGCATTTAGGCACGGCTTCCAATGGCTTAGCGCGTTTACAAGCCGGTGATGTGAGTGGAGTGTATATTAAAGAAAACCCACACTTCCGTTTGCCGCATGACCCACAGACCAAAATTATTATGATTGGTGCGGGGACAGGGGTAGCGCCGTTCCGGAGTTTCTTATTTGAACGTGAAGCTCAGGGTTTAAGTGGCAATACTTGGTTATTCTTTGGTGAACAGCGCTTCCGTACCGATTTTCTCTATCAAACTGAATGGCAAAGTTTGCTGCAATCGGGTGTATTAGAGCGGATGAGCGTCGCCTTCTCACGCGATCAAGCGCAGAAGGTTTATGTACAAAATCGTTTATTAGAAGCGGGCGCAGAAGTGTATCAATGGCTGCAAACAGGCGCACATCTGTATGTCTGTGGTGATATGCACGGTATGGCGAAAGATGTGAATCAAGCTTTATTGGCTATTGCGATTCAACAGGGTGGCAAAACACCTGAACAAGCGCATGACTGGTTAGAGTTATTGATTTCTGAGCATCGCTATCAGCGCGATGTTTACTAGAATAAACATGGATTGACAAAAGGGGCTGATCAAGCCCCTTTTGCATTTAAGCCAGCCGCAAATGCCAGCGATGATCTAATTCACTTACTTCAGCATTAAAGCGCTCACACTCTTCTCGCTTGAGCGCGCTATAAATCCGCTGGAAATCCGCCCCAAAATATTCAGCAATAAACGGCGAGTTTTCAAAGGCTTCTAAAGTATCGTACCAGTTTAAGGGCAAGGTATTGCTTTGCTCGCCATAGGCATTACCTTCAGCCGGTTTACCCGGATTGAGTTTATTTTTAATCCCGTGATGTAAGCCCGCTAATACCGCAGCCACGGCTAAATAAGGATTCGCATCCGCACCCGAAGCACGATGTTCGACATGGCGACTTGCTGCTGAACCTGTTGGCACACGGAAAGTCACACTCCGATTATTAATGCCCCAAGTCGCCGCCGTCGGTGCATAACTATTAGCTTTAAAGCGCCGATAGGAATTCGCATGCGGGGCAAAAATTGCCATACTATCTTGCACAGTCGCTGCCATGCCACCAATGCTATGTAGCAGTAATTCATTGGTTTCGGTTTCACCAGCACTCATCAGATTCAAACCATCAGCATCATTTAAGCTGACGTGAATATGCATACCGCTACCTGCGCGCTCAGTAAAGGGCTTTGCCATAAAGCAGGCAAGCATGCCATGTTGTTCAGCTACACCTTTGATTAGACGCTTGAATTGAATCGCTTCATCTACCGCTTGCAGAGCATCTTTGCGATAAACCAAAGTGATTTCAAATTGCCCCGGTGCATATTCGGAAATGGCGGTTTCTGCGGGTAAACCTTGAATCGCGGCGTATTTATAAATATCTGCAAAGAAGGGGCGCATCGCCTCTAAATCATCCACGCTGTAGACCTGCGTTTGCGTGAGTGGCAGTTGATTGCTGGCGGTAGCGGGTACGACTTTGCCTTGTTTCCATGCTTGCGCATCCAGCAAATAAAATTCTAATTCGCAGGCTAAAGCAGGGTATAGATTATCGGCTTTGAGATTGGCAATAATCTCCGCTAAACGTAAACGCGGATCAGCTGCAGCGGCAGGCATACCGGCGACTTTATCCATACTGACCAATACTTGTCCGGTACTGGGTAGCCACGGGCAGACTTTCAAAGAATTTGGTACTGGTTTGGCGAGGCAATCCATATCGGCGACCTCCCAGACTAAACCAGTAGTATCCACATCTTCACCCAAGACATTCAAAGATAAAATCGAGCTAGGTAAAGGCCGACCATTTAAAAATAAAGCATGTAGCTCGTGCGGACGTAGAAATTTGCCACGTGCAATGCCATTAATATCGGTCAAGATCAGCGCAATTTGGCTTAAATGCGGTTGAGCGCTTAAAAAGCTGGTTACTTCAGGCGAGCGGGCAGGTGCAGTCGGTTGCATGATCAATCCTTAGTATAGTTCTTGAATGAAAGTATCAAGTGTACGAATAAGTTTATCAATATCAGTGGTTTGAGTAGCAGGGCAGGCCAGCATCATATTGTGAAAGGGGGTAATCATGATACCACGATTGAGCAGATACAGATGAATACACTGCTCCAACTCATCATCAAAGGCTAATTCGGCCTCATGTCCTGTGCGGGGTGCTTTTGGGCTAAATTGAAATTCAACCCGTGCGCCAATCTGGGTAATACACCACGGCAAATCATGTTTTGTGATCACGTTTTTTAGCCCTTGAGCTAAATATTCTGCCTTAGGAATCATGTCGTCATAGGCAGCTTTGGTCATGACTTGTTCAAGATTTGCGCGCATCGCCCGCATGGTAAACATATTCGCTGACAGGGTAGTTCCCATACCGCTGTGCCCATGTCCGTCATGCTCAGCAAGGTTATTTGTACTTTTAAGTTGCTGCATTTTTTGCGCAACTTCACTACTTACACCAAACACGGAGCAAGGCAAGCCACCAGCAATCGGTTTACCTAGTACAAATAAATCTGGCTCTAAACCAAAGCTTTTGGTGTAGCCCCCATAACCAGTTGAAATCGTATGTGTTTCATCAATAATTAATAGTGTGCCATGCGCTTGCGTGAGGCGGCGCAATTCAGTATGAAAGCCTCCATCTGGTAAAACCATACCGATGTTGGTCATCGCGGGTTCGCATAAAACGGCAGCCACATCATTGGTTTGTAAGGCTAATGTGAGTGCGGGCAGATCATTAAACTCGACTACGCGCATGTATTGAGTGAGGTCTAAAGCTTGGCCTTTTAAACCTTTACGGTGCACGGTTTTGCCATGTTGCAGGCGCACCATCGTTTCATCGACCGTGCCGTGATAACAGCCATCAAATACTAGAATGATTTTGCGCCCCGTGACGGCACGTGCCCAACGTAAAGCCCAGCGATTCGCATCGGTCGCTGTCGTAGCTACTTGCCAATAGGGTAAACCAAAGCGCTCACTTAAATGCCGACCCACTACAATCGCATCTTCACTGGGTAACATGGTGGTATAACCGTGTGCCGCATGTTGAGCTATGACTTTAGCGACGGGTTCAGGTGAGTGCCCGAACATACAGCCCGTATCCCCTAAGCAGAAATCTGCATAGCGATGCCCATCCACATCTTTGAAGTACGCACCATTGGCTTCCTGTACAAATAAGGGGTAGGGAGTCGACCAGTCTGCCATCCAATGCATAGGCACTCCACCATACAGATAGTGCTTGGCTTGCTCAGCCAAATGAGCAGATTGGGGGTGATGTTGGATAAAAGTTTCAGCTTCGCGCTGAGCAAGTGCAGCGAGTTTTTTGAGCGAGTAGGTGCGTGTCATAGGCAGCTCCAAGTGGCTAACAGTGAGTCTATTCTCACCGAATTGTGATCACTTAAGCAAACGCCCCTTCAATATAACTGACTAAATTCAGAGCCAAATCATTATTTGGCAAAGGCTGATGATAGAGCGCTATACAAAAATGTGGTAATTCGGGTAAGAGGCCATTAAACGGTAGATGCTTAACACCGCTATTTTGGGTTTGCTCAAGCTGAGCACCCACGCACATGCCCGCGCTAATCATAGCGTTTTTGGCAATATCATCTTCAGTGACTACCACATCAAACCAATCAATGTTAGCCCTTTCCAATGCTTCTATTGAAGGGGTGCGGAAAATACAGCCTTTAGTGAAGGCAATCGGTAATGGGCGTTTTTTCCAAGTACAGCCCGTTTCTGAACCCGTCCACAATAGGGCTTGGCGGCTAATAATTTTACCTCCATCCGGCTCGCGTTCGGTGGTGAGAATAATATCGTGCTGACCGGCAGCGAATTGCTCTTTGAGATAAATTGTCAGATCAGTCGTGAGTTTAATCTGTGCTTTTGGGAAATCGCGACTAAAGGTGGCGAGCACTTGCGGAATATGTGGATTGATAATATCTGAAGGTACGCCCAAGCGAATTTCGCCTTCATACTCGGGTGCAGTCATGCGTCCCCAAGCTTCATCGTTTAAAGCCAGCATTTGCCGTGCAAAATGCAGGAGTTGCTCACCTGCTGCGTTCGGTAATAAGCGCTGTACTGAGCGATCAAATAAAGCTTGTTCTAGGCTAGTCTCCAAGCGCTTGATCTGCATACTAATCGCGGATTGGGTCATATTTAAGCGTGAGGCGGCGCGTGTCATACTGCCTGCATCTGCAATCTGCACAAAGCTGCGTAGAGTGGCTAAATCAAAATTACGAATGGGTTTCATATACGCACTTACCTATCAAAAATTGTGAAATAGTTCTTCAAAATTATTCGTTTTACTAATAAATCAGTACACTGTTAAAGTCAATATATGTTAAGTAAATAAGTATTAATTTCACAAATATTGATGGATGGTATCATGAAACTTTATAGCGCAGTAGTGAGTGTTCCTTTCGGCGAATGGGATTGGTTTAGCTTTGAAAAATTGGCTGAACGGTTTAGAGATTGGCAAGTTTTACAAGCCTTAAAAGTACAGATTGCGAAAGAACGTACTGAACTTGCTGATTTACCTGACTATATCTTAAAAGATATTGGGGTGAGTGCTGGCGATGCTTGGCTTGAAAGTCAGCGGAGTATCGATGATTTACCAGCGTATCGTATTAAGCGGGCTTTGCGGGATGCTGATCGCGCTCGCTAAATGTAAACTCAGCAAACCTGCTAGGCTTACCCCAATTTGTTACCCCAGACGCTGGTGCTGTCTTAGGGCAAATCTTGCTCTTAAGTGCGGTCTTTATGCTCATGACTTTCTTAGTTTTTGTCGCTTATGGCTTACTAGCCAACTCTTCCGGCTGCTCGTTCTGCAATCAGTACGGGTACAAAATACCTTACGGCGCGGTTTTGCGGCAGCCTTTGCAGGTTTAGGGCTGAATCTGGCTTTTTCAGGGCGTTAATGCGCCTCTATTCCGTAGATGCGTACTTAAGCAAAAAATAGAATCACTGATTCTGTTCATTAAATCAGTGAATTAACGGTATGAGATAGATAGGAGGTATTCAAGCTAGTCTTTAGAGATAGAGGTTTGACCCGGTTATCTTTAGCTGTTATTAATGCAGATTACTCATTTGCTATTCATCACTCGTGATTAATAGCCGCTAGGAGGAAGTGGTATTAATGAGTTGTTTGACTATTACCCGCTTGCTTATGCCCTATTTCCAGTTACCTATTCGGTGTGACTCTTATCCAGTTATTCGTTCTAGCTTATTTTTAGTTTTAAACTCTAATAACAATCTAAATTTAGAAAACGCACAGGAGATTCTATGAAACGGAGACGATTTCTTTCTAATACCTTAGCGGTGGGCGCAACTGGCATTGCCATTAGCAGTGGCTTCGTCAGCCCGAGTTTAGTGTTCGCCGCTGAAGAGTCGAATACCAATCCCTTTGCTGCCAAAACTTTAGATGACGTGTTGAAAATGCTTAATGCAGTGGAGGCTAAACCCTCTACTGATGTGCAAATCAAAGCACCAGAGATTGCAGAAAATGGTGCGGTTGTACCCTTAACTGTGAGTTCCTCAATGGCAGGTGTGACTGGCATTAGTATTGTAGTCGCAAATAATCCTACACCCTTAGCTGCGACCTTCACCTTGCCTGAGGGCACTAAAGCTGAAGTCTCTACCCGCATCAAAATGGCAAAAACTTCAGAAGTGCTGGCTTTAGTCCAAACTAAAGAGGGTTTATTTAGTGCTAAACAGGAAATTAAAGTCACTATCGGCGGCTGCGGCGGTTAATCAGGAGAGTTCAGGATGGCAAGTATAAAGCTGAAAGCAAAATCACTAGAAGGCGGCTTGGTTGAGGTTAAAGCCTTAATGACTCACCCGATGGAAACGGGCTTACGTAAAGATTCAGCGACTGGTGAATTAGTGCCTGCACATTACATTACCGAAGTGGTCGTGACGGCGAATGACAAGGAAGTACTGAAAACTAATTGGGGTGGCTCGGTTTCGAAGAATCCTTATCTGGCCTTTAGTTATAAAGGTGCTGTCGGTGACAAAGTTAAATTAACTTGGAAAGACAACAAAGATGCTACGGATTCTGCGGAGTTGACCGTGGAGTAGTTTGGCTCTAACGCTAGGAGAGGAGCGTGCTATGAAAAAGCTATTATTGTCCGGACTGCTCATGAGTAGTCTTGCTCTGACGGTTGTTTATGCTGCAGAAGAACCCAATGCGGATGCTTATCGTGAAATGACCTACGGGGATCGAGATGCGAATCCGGCCTTATTAGTTGTGGATCGCGGCGAGGAGCTATTTAAAGCCAAACGCGGCTCAAAAAATGTTTCGATGGAAGAATGTGATTTTGGTTTAGGTAAAGGTGTGGTGAAAGGTGTGTATGCTGAACTGCCGCGCTATTTCCAAGACACAGATCGCGTGCAAGATTTAGAGTCACGCATGCTGACTTGTATGACCACAGTGCAAGGTTTTGACGAAGCTGAGCTGAAGAAAAAAACCTATGCCAATGAAAAAGCCAATGAAGATAATACCGACTTAGAGGCGATTGCTGTCTATATCGCCGCGCAATCCGATGGGATGAAAATCAATCCACCGATTGCACATCCTAAAGAGCAAGAAATGATTAAAGTCGGTGAGGCTTTATTTTATCACCGTACTGGCCCTTTAGATTTTTCCTGTGCCTCCTGTCATGGTGCGGATAAACAGCGTATCCGCTTACAAAATCTAGGTAATTTTTCTAAAGCCGGTGCTGATGCGCAAAAAGCCATTGGTGGCTGGCCGACCTATCGGGTCTCACATGCCGCCGTGCGTACTATGCAGCATCGGATTTGGGATTGTGAAGGGCAGATGCGTTTGCCGGATACTGAGTATGGCTCACCGCTTACCGTGGCACTAATTGCCTATCTGACCTCACAGGCAAAAGACGGTACTTATGTTTTACCTGGCATGTCACGTTAAGGAGTAGGCTATGAAAAAACCAATCTTGGCTAGCGTAGCCTTAAGCATTCTTGCAGGGGTAACTTGGGCGGCAGGCGATGATAAAGCGATTCAAGCTTTAGTCGATCAATACATTTCCACCGGTTACCAACAGGGTGACAAGCAGCATTTAGAGCGACTCAAGCAAGATGAAACTTTGAAAATCTGTTCTGAAACGCGCAATAAGCCTTCAGACGAACAGGCTAAGGCGATTGTGGAGCGCGAGAAAGCCAGCATTAAATACCCTGAAAAGATGCTGGGAAGCTGGGAAAAAGGCAAAGAGGTATTTAATACAGGCTTTGGGATGCGGGTCGGCGTGATTATGCCAGACAAGGCGGATAAGCCGCGGGGTGGCAATTGCTATGCCTGTCATGCGGCTGATCCGAAAGAAGTGGCAGCAGGCAATATTGGCAGTTCTTTGACGGGCTATGGCAAAGCACGCGGGAACAATGAAACCAATATCAAATACACTTATGAGAAAATCTATAACTCACAAGCGCATGTAGCCTGTTCCAATATGCCGCGTTTTGGTGCTAATGGCGTGCTTAACCCTGAGCAAATTGCTGATTTAGTAGCGTTTTTGATTGATCCAGCATCACCCGTCAATAAATAAACTGTGTACTAAGCGCTCAAGTTTTTCGTCTTGAGCGCCTATTCTGAATTCTAATTGAGGGCAAACCAATGGGCATGAATCGCCGTGAGTTTTTGCAATTATTAGCGGCGGCTAGTGTGGCCGGTTTTCACCTCAATCCGCGCCTGAGTCTGGCAGCAGATAAGCCTACCAATCCCTATGAACTCCCAGCCTTTGGTAATGTATCCTTATTGCATTACACCGATTGCCACGCGCAACTTTTGCCGATTTATTACCGTGAGCCGAGCGTCAATTTGGGCGTTGGTAAGATGCAGGGCAAGCCGCCGCATTTGGTGGGTGAGAACTTTTTGAAGTTTTATAATATCGCTCCCAACAGTTTAGCAGCCCATGCCTTCACCTATGTAGATTTTGCCGAAGCTGCCAAGCAATACGGTAAAGTGGGTGGCTTTGCCCATCTCAAAACTTTGGTTGATCAAGTTCGTGCCCAGCGTAAAGGCGCATTATTACTGGATGGCGGCGATACATGGCAAGGCTCGTGGACTGCCTTAAAAACCAAAGCGCAAGACATGGTGGATGCCCAATTAGTCTTAGGTGTGAATGTGATGACCGCGCATTGGGAAATGACCTATGGCGCGGATCGTGTCAAAGAAATCATTGAGAGCGATTTCAAAGGTAAGCTTGATTTTGTGGCGCAAAATGTGATGAGCACCGATTTTGAAGAACCTGTGTTTAACCCTTATATCATCAAGGAAGTGAATGGCGTGCCAGTTGCGATTATTGGGCAGGCTTTCCCCTATACGCCGGTGGCTAATCCTAAGCATCTGATTCCCGAATGGAGTTTTGGCATTCGCGATGATCGTATGCAAGAGATGGTGAATCAGGCGCGCAGTAAGGGTGCGAAAGTGGTGATTGTGCTTTCGCATAATGGCATGGATGTTGACCTGAAAATGGCCAGCAAAGTCACCGGCATTGATGCGATTATGGGCGGCCATACTCACGATGGCGTATTCCAGCCCGTGATAGTAGAGAATGCGAGCGGCAAAACCTTAGTCACCAATGCAGGTTCGAATGGCAAGTTTTTAGGCGTTTTGGATTTAGACGTGAAAGACGGCAAAGTAGCGGATTACCGCTATAAACTCTTGCCAGTATTCTCCAATTTACTCACCCCTGACCCTGAAATGGTCAAGCTAATCGACAAAGTGCGCGAGCCTTTCAAGAAAGAATTAGCCGAAGAATTAGCGGTTTGTGATGAAGTGCTTTATCGCCGTGGTAATTTTAATGGCAGTTTCGATCAACTGATTTGCAATGCCCTAATGGAACGTCTCGATGCGCCAATTGCTTTCTCCCCCGGTTTCCGCTGGGGCACGAGTTTATTACCCCAGCAGCCGATTACTTTCGAGCATGTCGCTGATCAGACCGCAATCACTTATGGCACGGTGACTCGCAATGAATTAACGGGTGAAACTATCAAAACCATTCTGGAGGATGTGGCTGATAATCTGTTTAATCCTGATCCGTATTATCAGCAGGGTGGGGATATGGTGCGTGTAGGTGGTTTGAAGTTTAGTTTTGATCCGACAGCGAAAATGGGCGAACGTGTGTCGGATATGGAGTTAGCGGGTAAACCATTGGAAATGAGTAAGACTTATCCGGTGGCAGGTTGGGCGAGCGTGCAGGAAAAAGTACCAGACAATAAGCCGATTTGGGACGTGGTGGCGGATTACCTACGTGATAAGAAAACGATTAGTAAGCTGGAATTGAATACCCCAAGATTGAAAAATGTGGAGGGGAATGCAGGTTGGGCCTAAAATGACATGGTACTTGATCAAACTACTGAGTAGTGACTAGCCTTGATTCACTATTTAGCTCTTAAAGCTTTGTACTGATCTAAACCATATTCCTCAAAATGTGCTTTGGCCTGGTCGATATGTTTTTCTAGGTATTTATCTTTAGTTTCTTTAGCTGCCTCAATACGTTGCCATGTCAGTGTTTCAGCAAACTCATCACGCTCAGTAGTCTTGATGACTAATTCGTCAGTTGCATAGTTTATTTCTACATCGCCGACAAGAGCATTTTCAAGATGAATTAATTTTTTCTTAAACTCACCATCAATCAATTCAAAAATACTTACATAGTGCATGGTGCCACTATTTTTCACAGTTTGTGCTTCGAAAACTAGAAACTGATTAGCAGCTAAACGCTCGATTTCCAATTTGCCTTTAAACACATAGAAGCCTTTTAAAGGGTCTTCTTTAGCGCTTAACAAAGTTCTTTCAGCTTTAGTGAGTCTGTATAGACCTGTTATATCAGGAGCTGTTTTGGTGTCTGCTGCAGTAACTATAGCGGCTATTGTAGGAGGTTCGGTCGCTGCTAGTGGTTGGGCTGTAGGCTCCTCAGCACGCAGGGTTTGAATACTGATTAGGCTAGCTAAAATTATCAGGATAATGCTTAAATTTTTAATTGGAGCCATATCTTAATCTTCTTGAAGTTAAAAGCTTGCTTAGCGTGTCTAAAGTCTTATTCCTCTCCAATATTGACAGTTTTCCCTTGCTTTAGCTGCTCTTCTTGGCGCATACCCAAATGTTCTGGAAAGCTGCGTTCTTTATAGCCTTGGCTACTGACATAGTTTAAGAGCTGCTGAAAATGGAAGTTATACAATTTGGCCTCTAAACGGGTGACTTCTTTGCCCTCAGCAAACAACACTAACCCCGGCTGATAACTAAGTTTGAGTTGCTGTAGCCAGCGTTTAGGCGTAGTTTTAGTTCCATTTACATCGGTGATTTCAGTATTGTCATCGGCAGCAAAACGCACCACAGTGAAAGCTTTTAACTCGCCTTGAATTGCTGGGTTGTTCAATAAAGTATCATGTAAGAAGCTGCAGTCGCTGCAGCTAGTCGATTCAAAAATGACTGCTAAAGGCGTTTTAATATTAGAAAGATCTTTGCGGTCTTGAAACAAAATATTCGGCTGTAACTGATAACTTGTTGGCGAAGTTTGCTTGGCAAGATACTCACTGAGTGATTCGGTTTTATAAACTTGGTTGGCTATATATTCGAGTACTGGCTTGAATTGTGTGGGGGAGCGATAACCATTCAAGCGGGCAACGGTTTTATTCTCGGCATTGACAAAGATAATGGTGGGTGTAAGCGTGACCTCTAAGTCAGTAGCTAATTCTTTTTCAGAGAAGGAGCGTTCTTTGCTGTATTGCACTTGGCGATCACCTTTAACATTAATGGCAATCACATCAAAATGTTCTTGAATATAGGTTTTCAATGGCTCTTGCAGGAAATTATCATCCAGCATTTTGGCGCAATAAGGACAATTATTAAGGTGAAAAAATAGCATTACCTGTTTATTCGCATCGGCAGCCTCTTTAATATCTTCTTGGATTTCTAAAAAGCTTTCTTTAAACCAATCAGGCATTTCATGTTCAATACCGCCCACTACTTTGCCTTCAGTACTAGTATCAGCCTGTAATGGAGTTAGGGTAAACCACAGCCATAATAGAGTGAACCACCACCCAGCTTGAGTTAATTTAGGCATTCATTAATCTCCTTCTCCAACAAGTATTTAAGCATACGTTGCCTTAGGCTTGGAGGCGAATGCTTAGGAGAGATAGACGGTCATGCCGTTAAGCTGATAAAAGCTAACAAGCCCTACTGCTTTGCTAAACTTAACAACTGTCAGAACTGGAAACATGAACAAAAATGATCTCTACCAGCACCAAAACCTTATTATTTTTAGTTGCTTGTAGTTGTTTAACTGCTTGCCAAGAGAATACCGCCGTGGTGGCTCCCGCACCTGCTCCTACCACAACAGTATTACCCACTAAACAAACTGAGCAGGTGATTATTGATAAAATAGACGCTGCTCAACAAGTGAATCAACAACGCTTAGAGGCTGCCGAAAAATTTTAAGTATTTTTTCGCCCGACTCTAAAGGCTAAAGGCCATTCAGTGAGATAGCTGGTTGCCTCATCCCAGAGATCGGCAAGTTGTTGCTCTAAATCGCTAACAGGATCAGAACCCTTGGTTTGGATATAGCGATCAGTTGCTGACCAACTGCGGAAATAACCCATTAGTTGGGCTTTAGACCAGTTTAGCTGCATGCTGAAAGTGGGTACTGAGAGTTCTTGAAACGGAAAAGCTAAATCGCGATAGCCTGTTTCGACAATTGCCCGTTCCGGTGGCCAGTAAGGGCCAACGGTATTACTGTAAAAGTCTTGAGCTAGAGCATCAATACGTGGCTCTGCAATTTTCAAAACCCCATAAGTCCACACCGCTAAAACTCCATTGGGTTTCAATACACGCTGCGCTTCAGCATAAAACTTTTCTAAATCAAACCAGTGAAGAGCTTGGGCGACAGTTATTAAATCCACCGAGTTATCCGCTAAACCGCTTGTTTCAGCAGAGGCAACCCGCCATTCAATCTTAGGCTGTGGTTCTGCAGCGGCGATTTGCTGGGCGCTCGCATCAGTCGCGATCACTTGCTGAAAATGCTCAGCTAAGCCTAAGGATGCTTGCCCCGTACCACAAGCACAGTCCCAAACTAATGCAGTGCTTGGGCTAATTTTGGCTAGCCAGGCATATAGTTCAGCCGGATATTGTGGCCGATAACTAGCATAGGTTTTCGCTACATTAGAAAAATGATCTTTGAAGTTTTGAGTCATTTGGGTTCTCCTTGAAGAAAATAATCGCAAACTCTCTAATTTTTTGCATCTGCTTTTCTATTTTGGCCTTGAATTTGAAAAATTAACCCTTATTTCTCTCAGGCGATTCAGTACACGGAGCCTTTAGCAGCGTGGCAAGATTTTGGAGATCGAAGATGAACCCAGCAGAACAAGATAAACAAGACTCAACCTTAGACCCGATGGTGCAGCCACAAGCTGCTAGCGAGGCGGGCGCAGAAACAGTGCAAACAGAGGCTAATAGTGCTGACGCTTTAGCGCAGGCACAAGCCGAAGTCACTAAACTGCAAGCAGAGTTAGCAGCAGCTCAAGCTAAAGCCGAGGAAAATCGGGATTTATATATTAGAGGCCAAGCCGAGGCTGACAATCAACGCCGCCGCTATGAAAAACAGGTGGAAGATGCACATAAATTCTCAGTACAACGCTTTGCAGAAGCAGTGTTGCCGGTCATCGATAGTTTAGAAATGGGCTTACAGGCTCAGGGTGATGCGGATAGCTTGCGTGAAGGGATGCAACTGACTTTAAAGCAATTTGAATCCGTCATGGAAAAATTCAAAATGGAAGTGGTTAATCCACTCGGTCAAGCTTTCAATCCTGAATTGCATCAAGCGGTTGGGATGCAACCACACCCCGATTATGACAATAACACGGTGTTTTTAGTCATGCAGAAGGGTTATACCTTGAGTGGTCGCACGATTCGCCCAGCGATGGTAATGGTTAGCAAAAAGTAGCAAAAAAACATTTTTTCTGGGGTTTTTAAGCCTTGAAAAGCAATAAATAGCCCCTATCTAAGGATTCAGTTAGCAACCTTGGGTTGCAGTAGTTAAAAAGATTTCTGGAGAAGTAAAGATTATGGGAAAAATTATTGGTATTGACTTAGGTACTACCAACTCTTGTGTAGCGATCATGGAGGGCGATAAGCCACGGGTTATTGAAAACTCAGAAGGTGATCGTACTACCCCATCGGTAGTTGCCTTTATGGATGAAGAAGTATTAGTGGGTCAAACGGCAAAACGCCAAGCAGTGACCAATCCAGAAAATACCCTATATGCAGTCAAACGTTTGATTGGTCGGCGCTTCCAAGAAGATGCGGTACAAAAAGATATTAAATTAGTACCCTACAAAATTGTGCAAGCTGACAATGGTGATGCTTGGGTTGATGTCCGCGGTAAGAAAATGGCACCACCTGAAATTTCTGCGCGTGTGCTGATGAAAATGAAGAAAACCGCCGAAGACTATTTAGGCGAGCCAGTCACTGAGGCCGTAATTACTGTGCCTGCTTATTTCAATGACTCACAACGTCAAGCCACTAAAGATGCTGGGCGTATTGCAGGCTTAGAAGTAAAGCGGATCATCAATGAGCCAACCGCAGCGGCTTTAGCTTATGGTATGGATAAGTCTAAGGGTGATAGCAAAATCGCTGTGTATGACTTAGGTGGTGGTACGTTCGACGTCTCTATCATTGAAATTGCGGATGTGGATGGCGAAATGCAGTTCGAAGTTTTGTCAACTAACGGGGATACTTTCCTGGGTGGCGAAGACTTTGATATGCGCTTGATTGATTACTTAGTGGACGAGTTCCGTAAGTCATCTGGGGTGGATTTGAAAGGTGACCCATTAGCCATGCAGCGCTTAAAAGAGTCTGCAGAGAAGGCTAAAATCGAGTTGTCTTCTAGCCAACAAACGGATGTGAATCTACCTTATATCACAGCTGATGCGTCTGGCCCGAAACACATGAACATTAAGGTGACTCGCGCCAAGTTAGAATCATTGGTCGATGATTTAATCAGCCGTACCATTGAGCCTTGCAAGATTGCCTTGAAAGATGCGGGTTTGAGTGCTTCCCAAATCAATGAAGTCATTCTGGTCGGCGGTCAAACGCGGATGCCTAAAGTCCAAGAGGCAGTGAAAAACTTCTTTGGTAAAGAGCCACGCCGTGATGTGAACCCTGACGAAGCAGTTGCAGTCGGTGCGGCGATTCAAGGCGGTGTGTTAAGTGGTGGTGTGAAAGACATTCTGTTATTAGACGTGACCCCATTGTCCTTAGGGATTGAAACCTTAGGTGGTGTGATGACTAAGTTGATTGAGAAAAACACCACCATCCCAACTAAGGCTCAACAAGTGTTTTCAACTGCAGATGACAATCAAACTGCGGTAACCGTGCATGTGGTACAAGGTGAGCGGCAAATGGCGCGCGACAATAAGTCTTTAGGCCGTTTTGACTTACAAGACATTCCACCAGCACCCCGTGGTATGCCACAGATTGAAGTTGCGTTTGATATTGATGCGAATGGTATTCTGAACGTATCGGCCAAAGACAAAGCCACTGGTAAGCAGCAATCCATCGTGATTAAAGCTTCTTCTGGTCTGTCTGATGCTGAAGTTGAGCGCATGGTGAAAGATGCCGAAGCACATGCTGAAGAAGATCGTAAGCAACGTGAATTGGTGGATGTACGCAACCAAGCGGACAACTTAATTCACGGCACTGAGAAATCTTTACGTGATTATGGCGACAAGGTTGATGGTGCAGATCGTGCCAATATCGAAAGCTTAGTGCGTGAATTACGAGATGCTCTGAAAGGCGATAATAAGGACATTATCGAGCGTAAAAGCGAAGCTTTAGGTGAAGCGTCTGGCAAACTGATGCAGAAGATGGCTGGTATGGGTGCTGGCCCTGAAGCGGGTACAGCTGGCGCGAGTGGCCAAGCTGGTGCAGGTGCTAAGCCAGCCGATGATGACATCGTTGATGCTGAGTTTGAAGAAGTGAACAAGAAGTAAGCTAAACGAGCTAACTTCCGCAGGCGTGACGGGCAAGCTGTCACGCCTGCTTTTTGTTTTTGTGGATCCTATTTGTAGCAGGGGATACTAATGTCAAAGCGGGATTATTACGAAGTCCTCGGTGTACAAAAAAATGCGAGTGAGGATGATTTAAAGAAAGCGTTCCGACGCTTAGCGATGAAGTATCATCCAGATCGCAACCCAGATGATGTTGATGCTGAAGCCAAATTCAAAGAGGCCAAAGAAGCCTACGAAGTTCTCTGTGATCAAAATAAACGCTCGGCTTATGATCAATTCGGCCATGCTGGGGTTGATCAAGTAGGAGCAAGTGGCGCACGGGGCGGCGCTGGCTTTGGTGATATTTTTGAGGATATTTTCGGCGATATTTTTGGTGGTGGTGGTCGACGTGGCGGTGGTAGCCGTGCCTATCGTGGTAGCGACTTACAATATAATCTTGAACTGAGCCTGGAAGAGGCAGTTGCCGGTAAAGAAGTTGATATTCGCATCCCTACGATGAAAACTTGTGAGACTTGTTCCGGTACAGGTGCGAAAAAAGGCACTCACCCACAAACTTGCTCAACTTGCCACGGTCAAGGCCAAGTACGAATTCAACAAGGCTTTTTCTCTATTCAACAAACTTGCCCGCAATGTCATGGAAATGGCAAAGTCATTACTGATCCTTGTCCTAGCTGTCATGGCCAAGGTCGCATCGAAGAGCATAAAACCCTATCAGTCAAAATTCCGGCGGGTGTTGATACGGGTGATCGTATTCGCTTATCCGGCGAAGGCGAAGCTGGTTTGAATGGTGGCCCATCAGGTGATTTATACGTACAAGTATTTGTCAAAGAGCATGAGCTGTTCACCCGTGAAGGTGATAATTTATTCTGTAATGTGCCTATCCGCTTTACCACCGCAGCCATTGGCGGCGAGATGGAAGTGCCAACTCTGGATGGCAAAGTTACTTTAAAAATCCCACCTGAAACCCAAACGGGCAAAAAATTCCGCTTACGTAATAAAGGCGTGAAGTCAGTGCGCAGTTCCTCCCTAGGGGACTTAGTTTGTACGGTGATTGTTGAAACGCCAGTCAATCTCACAAAGCGTCAACGCGAGCTTCTCGAGGAGTTTGATCAAACCATGAGTGAGGGTGGCAATCGACATAGTCCAAAGGAGCATAGCTGGCTGGACAAGGCAAAAGGTTTCATTGATGATGTAAAGCACGATCTTTTTGGTGACAAAAACGATTAAAGCTTAAGCAAAATGATGAACCGAGGGATGCTGAAATGACCGAAATGACACGGATAGCAATTGTAGGTGCTGCGGGGCGCATGGGCAAAACTCTGCTGGAAGCCTGTAATGCTGTCGAAGGTTTAGTGGTAACCGTGGCTACTGAACATCCACATAGCCCGCTGGTCGATACGGATATTGGTGCCGTAGCGGGTATGGGGGCTAATGGAGTCCTTATTGCTCCATCCTTAGACGCTGCTGCGAATGATTTTGATGTATTAATCGATTTCACTCGCCCAGAGCCGAGCTTAGAGCATTTAGCTTGGTGTGTAGCACATAATAAAAAAATGGTGATTGGTACGACTGGTTTTGATGAGGCGGGTAAAGCCGCTATCCAAGCAGCATCTGAAAAGATCAGTATTATGTTCGCGCCGAATATGAGTATTGGTGTCAACCTCTGCCTGAAGCTTCTTGATATGGCTGCCCGTGTGTTAGGCGATACCGTAGATATTGAAATTATTGAAGCACACCACCGCCACAAAGTAGATGCACCCTCAGGTACGGCTTTGCATATGGGTGAAGTGATTGCCTCAGCTTTAGGGCGTGATCTGAAAGAGTGTGCTGTATATGGTCGTCAAGGTGTCACGGGTGAGCGTGATCGTAAAACGATTGGTTTTGAAACGATTCGTGCTGGCGATATAGTTGGTGATCATACGGTCATGTTTGCGGATGTAGGCGAACGCATTGAAATTACCCACAAAGCGTCCAGCCGAATGACTTTTGCTAAGGGTGCGGTGCGTGCTGCTCAATGGTTACAGACCCAACCCACGGGCTTGTATGATATGCAAGATGTCTTGGGGTTCAAATGAATAATACACCAACTACCCCCGTCAAAATCTGGGATTTGCCTACACGTCTCTTCCATTGGACACTAGTGCTCGGCATGGGCTTTATGTGGCTGTCAGCTGAGTTAGGTGGCTTGTGGATGGATTGGCATATGAAAGCGGGTATTTTCATGCTTGCTTTAATTATCTTTCGGATTATTTGGGGATTGATTGGGAGTGAAACTAACCGTTTTAGCTCGTTTATTAAATCACCCGCAAGCTCAATTCATCATCTAAAAGAGTTGAAGCAAAGTGGTACTATGTATCATGTGGGCCATAATCCCCTAGGGGCTTGGATGGTGGTATTTTTGCTAGGTGGCGTGCTGTTTCAAGCCACTACTGGATTATTTGCTAACGATGATATTTTAGTCGAAGGCCCCTTATATGCCTTAGTCTCTGAATCAACTGCAAAGACTTTGAATGGGCTACATCAGCAATGGTTCAATATCTTATTGCTAGCTGCGGTAGTGCATATTTTAAGTGTAGGGTTTTATAAAATCCGTAAACGTACCAATCTCATTAAAGCAATGGTTTCAGGTAGTGCCGATTGGCCGGTAGATCAACAACCTATTCCTAGTAGCGTCAGCTTTAAAAGTCCTTGGTTAGCACTAAGCATTTTTATTGTCTGCTATGGGGTAGTTTATTTTGGTTTGCAGTTTGCAAGTCAACTGTAGAGTTATAGAGTTGCCAATACCAACCCTGCTCAGATCTGAGCAGGGGAGCAAATTAGCTAATTAATCTTCTTTGCGATAACTATCGTGGCAAGCTTTGCAAGATTCGGCAACTTTGCTGAATTGTGGCTTCAGTGCCGCAATATCACTTGCACCATCTGCTGCTTTAGCTAAATTAGCCGCTTCAACTTTGAAAGTTTCCATTTTGGCTCTGAAATCTTCCATTTTGGCAGCAATTTCTGGTTTAGCTTCAGTTTTACCTTCGTAGCTACCATCGATGAAGCCATTGATTGGGAATTGGCTTAAAGTCGCAACTGCGTCAGCATTTTTCTTAAAAGCCGCTGCATCAAAAGGTACGTCACCTTTAACCATACCAGCCATCGGGCCAAAGTGATTGCGAATCATAGTGAAGGCAGATTGGCGATAGTCGATAGCCGCTTCTTGTGGGGTTTGTTTAGCAGCCCAAGCGCTACCCATGACAATGGCGGTTGATAAGACTGCACCTGTGATAATGGCAAATTTCCCAAATTTCATCGTGCTTGCTCCTTGATTGTTTAAAAATAATTACTATTTAAGAGGTACTAGCAGTACAGGTTGGCAGTATAAATTAACTATAACTTGAGGCAAGTTACCATAGGAGTATCTATGTCTAATTCCCCGCTTTACACTGAACAGTCTTTCTGGAGCAAACTCAAAAGCTATGCAAAATCTGCAGGACGTGATGTAGTTGAACTGGCACTAAAGCTCTATTACTGTTTGCAAGATCCGGACACCCCTAAGTGGGCTAAGACTATTATTATAGGTGCTCTGGCTTATTTTATTGTACCAGTCGATGCCATCATGGACTTTATTCCAGGCGGTTATGTGGATGATTGGGGGGCGTTAGCAGGGGCTTTAGCAGCTGTAGTAACGCATATCAAAGATAGCCATGTACAACAAGCGAAGGCGAAGACTACTGAGTGGTTTGGGGCAGAAGTAATTTAGCGCGAAAAGCAAAGCATCAGCACCGTTACCATTCTTGGCACAAGGCTGATGCTTTAAGCTGACTTGATCTTAGCGATGCCAACCGCCATGTACTGGACAATAACCACGGCTACGATGCATCACACGTTGATGGCTACGATAAGGCCGTTGGTAATAACGGTAAGGCTGATAGACGGGGCGCCAGTTGTGATGTGGGCGGACATTCATCCCATAGCTCACATACCCAGATGGGCCAAAGCCAATATAAAATGAGGCATGATTACTATGCTGGCGCTGTCCACCATGATGACGATAGCCATCATCATAGCCACCGTGGGCTGATGCAGTCGTACTTGCAGCTAACAGGGCAAGGCTTACAATCGCAGCTAGGCTTATTTTTTTCATTGCAGTATCTCCTACTCTAGGGTGACAGCAACTCAGGGTTCGAAGGGCTTGATCTTGGATGCTGTTAAGCTGGAGTTTAGGTGGTGATTGTGCATCAAACTGCTCTGAAATGTGCAAATACTATGGAAATTTATTGGTTGCACTCATACTTGACTGTTCAGGGTTTAAGTCTTTCTCCGGTGCATTAAAGGCTTTTTGCTGTGCTTTTAACATTTCCGTTTGTAAGACTGGCAGTACTTCACTGGTGTATTGATCCATTTTCGTTAGAGCGGTTTTAGCATCTGGATTGCTGTAAAAATTTGCTAAAACCTCTAATTCATTGGCGGTAAAATATTTCACCAGAGCCGCATGCATCGCTTGATTAATCACCTCAATATCTAAATGTTTAGTTAACATGTCTAGATAAGGCTTACGATCTATTTCTGGCAGCATGCTCACATTTTGGTCGGCTAAAGCTTGTGCCATTGCCTTAGGTGGATTCGCTTCTAGGTAACGTGTAGCTTGTTGTTGGCGGTTAGCGAGATTGTCCTCCAAAGCAAATGCAAGGCTTGTAATTGAAAAAATACTTAAGAAAAACAGCACCTTCATTATGGATCCTAAATTATTATACTCATTAATAGAGTGTAGAATGCTTTGGATAAGATTTAAGCTATTTGTAAATTAAATTACTTTAAAGCTCAGAGGCTTAAAATAACAGCAAATTATTAAAAAATATTTATTGTAGCTTGCTTAGGGTATTTTTCGCAGGAAATAGGGCGGAAGCAAAGTTCCGCCGCGTCGCTGAGAGGAAAAGGGTATTAGTTGTAGACAGTGAAGGGCTGAGTGAAGCTAAGCAGGGTAATACAGTCTTTATGTACTAAGACTTAAGTTTTAAGTGAGTGAACACCACCTAAACTTAAGTGCTAAAGGAAATGCTTAGCCGCAAATACTAGGGTCAAAATTCCACACAATAATTTCGGGTTCTGCCGCATAAGTAGCATCATTTTCAGCATAAGCTACTACTTCAATGCTAGAGCTTTCTTCAACTTGAACATCTAAACTGGGTGCTGCGACGGCGCTCATGTGAAAAATCCTTTGACTGGTAATTGCTTGCTTTTAGTAATTGTAATGGTACAAAACTGCTTTAATGCTTAAAAGTGATAGATTAAGATATTAATATCGATGTTTTCGATTAAATGGAGGACTAGCTCGTGAAGCTCATTCAATTGCGACTCTTAAAAACCCTGCTGAGTAATGGCATGAATGTCTCCCGTGCGGCAGGTCAACATTATGTGGTGCAATCAGCAGTCAGTCGGCAATTAGGCTTATTAGAAGAAGAACTAGGGATGCCACTGTTTGAGCGCAAAGGTAAGCGTTTAGTAGAGCCAACCCCTGTTTGCAGGGCTTTAGTCAAGCAAATCGATACGATTGAGCAAGCCCTCGAAAATATTCGAGCGGTAGCAGATGAATATCGCATGGAAACCAGTGGTGAGGTGCGGATTGCGACCACGCATACACAAGCCAAGTATTTTTTGCCTGAAGTCTTAATGGAGTTTCGCCAACGTTATCCAGCGGTTTCGATTCATCTGTTGCAAGGTGCGCCTTCGCAATTAGTTGGTATGTTGCATGAAGGTAAAGCAGACATTGCCATTTGTACCGAGGAAATCGGCAAAGCACCGGGGTTAACTAGTGAACGTTGTTATGATTGGAATCATGGCTTGATTTTGCCCGAAGGTCATCCGCTAGCGGAAGGTGAACTCACTTTACAGCGGATTGCTAAGTATCCCATTTTGACTTATGTCTTTGGTTTTGCAGGGCGCTCTAAAGTCCAATCCACTTTTGAACAAGCAGGTTTGCATTTAGATGTGTCCTTTGCTGCAACTGATACCGATGTGATTTTGAGCTATGTGCGTTTGGGCTTTGGGGCGGGGATCATCGCGAAAATGGCCTATTCACATATCCATGATGATGATTTAGTGTTGCGTGATCTGTCGCATTTATTGCCAACCTCAACCACGCGTGTGGCTTGGGCGAAGAATAAATACTTGAAACAATATGTGTCGGATTTAGTACAACTACTACTCGAGCATGGCGAAAGTGAAGACTGGTATGCGTGAGGGCAGGTGCTCAGGTATGATGCACATCTTTGCAAGTAATAGGTTAGGGCAATGAAGCGTTTTTTAGCAGGGTTCTGTACTCTGCTGTTATTAAGCGCTTGTGGCAAGTCAGAGCATCCACAAGCTATCGATAATTTACCTTGGCAAGTCACCAAAACAGCAGAAGGTCATACGCAAGTTTTTCATATGGAGCTGGGTAAAACCACCTTACGCCAAGCGATTGAACTGCTGCATAGTTTTCCTGAGCTAGCGGTAATGCAAGCACCTAACCATGAGTACAGCTTAGAAGCTTATTTTGGCAAGCAACGTTTAGGTGTTTTTGAAGCAAAGTTGGTCGCTGAATTAGCGGCTGATCCTGCGAGTTTAGAAAAATTTGCCAAAGAACATATCAAACGTGAACCCCAAGCTAGTGGTGCATGGCGTTTGACTGTTTCAGAAGAAAATCAAAAGCTTGCGAATGATTTTCCGATTAAGACGCTGATTTATATTCCGGTTGTCAACTATGAGCCAGATATTATTCTTTCGCGTTTTGGTGCGGGTTCAGAAGTAGTGAAACTAACCGATACCGTCGATGCATGGTTTTATGCGGATCGGGGTTTAGCGATGCTGATTGATGCCAAGGGTGGTGATATATTTTATTACAGCTCATTGGCGGATTTTCCACAGTTGAAAGCAAAAATTCTTAAATTACCCACCGAGCAAGTCCATGAATAAACCTGAAGATACTGTACTCCAACAGCCGTGGTGGAAGAAAAAAGAATTAACCGAATTCAGCGCTGAAGAATGGGAAAGTCTCTGTGACCATTGCGCGAAATGTTGCTTAAATAAACTTGAGGATGAAGACGATGGCACGGTGTACTACACCGATGTTGCCTGTAATTTATTGGATGGGAGCACTTGTAAATGTAGCAATTATGCACAGCGGCAAGTCTTGATGCCGGATTGTGTGCGCTTAACGCCGCAGAATTTAGAGCAGCTGTATTGGATGCCACCAAGTTGTGCTTATCGTCTGATTTACGAAGGCAAAGATTTACCGTCTTGGCATCATTTAGTTTCAGGCAGCAAGGCAACTATTCATACCCAAGGCGAGTCTATAATCAATAAATTCGTATTTAGCAAAGATGTTGATGAGGAAGAATGGGAAGATCGGATAGTCGATTGGCCACTGGAGTGGAAACCTTAACTGCTCTACGCTTAGATAAATGGTTGTGGGCTGCACGCTTTTTTAAAACTCGCACCCTAGCCGTGGAAGCCATTAATGGTGGTCACGTGCAGGTCAATGAGGAACGCGCTAAACCTTCGCGGGCAGTGCATGTTGGTGATGTCTTACGCATTCGTAAAGATCAAAACACCTGGAAAGTCACGGTGCTTGGTTTAAACGAGCAGCGCCGCCCAGCCAAAGAAGCCGTCTTGCTTTATCAAGAAGATGAACACCAACGTGAAGAGCGCGAGCAACAAATCGAAATTCGCCGCCTGCATGGGGTAAATGTGCCGGTACGTAAGCCGAATAAGCAAGAGCGCCGCAAGATCGAAGAGTTTAAGCAGACCTGGGAGTAGTTATTGCCCCATTGGATGCACAGCACCACTTAAAATAATTTTGCCTTGGGGTTGAGTAGCCATGTTTGCATTGTGCGGTTCTAAGCTAATCGCAAATTCGCTAGCGGTTTCCAAACTATTCCACATTTTTTGATTTAAAGCGATTTCTTGTTTAGTTTGCTCTAAAGTTCCCAAACGCATCGGTGGCTCGTGTTTGTTTTTAGAGATACACCACAAAGTCGGCACCATACCTTCCTGCTGTTCCAAATACTGATCGAGCATTTCAAAGGAAATCTTCATCTCAGCATGCTTAGCCATGGCTAAAACTAGTTGATGTTGCTGTTGAGTGGATTTCAAAGCAGCAATGTAAGCTTGAGGTGGGTTAGGCTGATTTAAGAACAAGGCTGTTACTATTGCGGCAAGGACTGCTGCTAAGCTTGGTAACGCCCAGTTAAGTGGGGTTTGAAAACGTTCCCAGAAACTCAATTTAGTTGGTTTTAGCTGAAGTGCTTGCTCTAGGTTATGCCAGACTCTTGTCGGTACTGTGTGTGAGGGCAGTAATTCCACTAAGCCATTAAGTTTTTGCTGATAAGCTTGCGTGGTTGCACGTAAATATAAATGCTGCTGCATTAATTGTTCAAAACGGCTGCGTGCTCTACCTTGCAAGATGCCCAAAGCATAAGCCATCGCCAGTGGCTCAAAAATATCGGGATTCTTATAACGCTTCATGCTAGGCAATTCCTCAGTTGTTCTAAGCCGCGCCGAATCCATGCTTTCACCGTACCCAACGGACGCTGTTGGCTTGCAGCTAATTCTTCATGCGTACAGCCATAGTAAAAAGCTTGGAAAATACATTCACGTTGTTCGGGTTTAAGCTGTTCCATACATTCAAGTAGCTGTTGGGTATCACTACTGAGTTGCGTTAGTAAGTCAGGTGTAATCGCTTGTGAGGCAAATTCTAGAGATTCATATTCCACTTCAGGATGAATCTCGGGGCGACTCTTTGCCATCCGCAAACGATCTAAGGCCTGATTGCGTACAATCGTTGCCATCCAAATAAAAGCTTGGCCTTTATCCGTGCTATAAGTCGCTGCACTATGCCAAATCTTCAGGAATCCTTCTTGTAAAATATCTTCTGCCAAAGCTTCATCGCGTACTAAGCGGCAGCACAAAGCATAAAGCTTGGGTGAGCTCTGCTGATAGAGTTGTTTAAAAGCAACTCCATCTTGACGACCACAACGTAAAAGCAATTCATTCAAAGCATCCATAGTATGCATTCTAGGGCTTAATACGTTGAGTGTGGAGGTTTAGATGCATGCAGACAGAATCTAAGCTCAGATGAAGTAGGGCTGTCGATTTTTGTGAGTTTACATAAAAACTGAGCCGATTTTCTAATACCCTCAATCGAATGGTTAGTCTATTTATTTTAACAATCCCAATTCTGCAAGACTAAGTGAGTATAGCTAGCCTTTTTAAATCAAAGTTATACTTAAGTATTTGATTTGTTTTAGTTAATAAAATTGAATTGAATTGAATTGAATTGAAAATTTTGAATATAAACGTTTTTGTAAAAATTGCTAAAAAAATCAGCTTTAAGAGATTACATCAAAAAATAATAGCCACTTATCTTTAAAACCGGCTAATAAAATATGCGTAAAGTGTGATGATAAAATAAAAACTAGGCCAGAAAAAATTCATTAATAGAATTTTTATTTTTTAGCATTAAACTTTATGGAGTGTTTTATGATCAATCTTAATAACTCTTTTTCCTCAAATAGTTATCTCAATACAACTAGGCCTGAGCAATCTGCAGAATGCGATATTGAAGGTTTCGAAGCTGAACTTGATCGTCAGTATTCACACTTACCCCCTTACTTAAGGCCACAAGTAGTACCTGCCGGGGATTTTGATGATGCCATGAAGTTTCTCAACGAGAATAATGCAAGTTTGGGTTTAACAATGCCAAGTACGGGGAATACTAATTTCTCTGAAACTACCAATAACATAAGCAGTAATACGAGTAGCAATACTAGTGCGCCAGCAGAGAATCAAATTAGTCAGCTTTTAAGTAGTTTGATTGCTATTTTAATCCTGAGCATAGCTGCTATGAGTAATTGATTGTTATAGGTTTTTTTGAATTGAAGTGCCTAGCTAGGACGAATCAGTTTGCCAGTCAATGCATTGCGAATTTCACTGGGATTCTGTTGTTGACCCAAAGGCAAATCGAGAATGAGATCCAGTTGATCGGCGAAGTAAGTTTGTAAGGTAACTAGATCACGGGCAGGCGTTTGGTTGGCTGGATTAGCACTGGTGGAGATCAGGGGTGTTCCCAATTGCCGACATAAAGCTTGGCATACCGGGTGTGCACTAATCCGCACTGCAAGCGTGTCATGCTTACCTTTTACTAGTGGAGAAACTGCTGCATTCACCGGTAACAGCCAAGTATAAGGCCCTGGCCAAGTCGGTAAGATGCGCTCTAGAACTTCGGGAGTCAGTGGTGCAAGATAAGGAATTACTTGCTCAAGTTCAGCAGCAATGAGAATCAAGCCTTTGTGTGCAGGACGTTGTTTAAGTTCCAACAAGCGCTGCAAGGCAGCTTCATTCTGTGGATCACAACCTAAACCAAAGACGGCCTCAGTCGGGTAAGCGATCAGGCCACCCGACTTTACTACTGCAACGGCCTCTTCAATCTGGGTGCTGATACGCATGGCATCAGGTACCCGTCTTTTTACGAGGTGTTTTCGCTGCAGTACCACTTGCTTTAGTAGCCGTTGTTTTAGTGGCTGCTTTCCGTGCGGGTGCTTTGACTTTAGGCGTATCCTCAGTAGCCGCTTTTTTCGAGGCTGCTTTTTTCTTTGCAGGTTTTTCCTCGGTATTAGCTGCTGTTTCAGTAGGTTCTGGTTTAGCTTCTGTTGCCTTTTTGCTAGTTTTTTTGGTTTCTTTCTTGGCTGGAGTGGCTTCAGCAATTAAGGCTTGGGCTTCTTCCAAGGTCAGCGTTTCTGGTGTTTTATCCTTCGGAATTTTCGCCTTAATCTTGCCACTAGCTAAGAATGGCCCCCAGCGACCTTTAAGCACTTGAATACCATCACCAAAATCACGAATAATTTTTGCTAAATCACTAACTTTCTTTTCTTCAATCAGCTGTAGGGCACGTTCTAAGGTCACGGTATAAGGATCATCCTCTTTTTTCAGCGAGACGAAGTTAGTGCCATAGCGTAGATACGGCCCAAAGCGACCAATGCTTGCGCTAATGGTTTGACCTTCGGCTGTTTCGCCTAAAGCCCGCGGGAGTTTAAATAGCTCAAGGGCTTCCTCTAAGCTGACCGAGTCCATTTTCATGCCCGCGCGCAAGCTAGCAAAAATCGGCTTATCTTCATCATCACGTGAACCGATTTGCACAAAGGGTCCAAATTTACCCATACGCACAGACACAGGTTTGCCCGTGTTGGGGTCAAGTCCTAATTCACGCGCCTGCAACACATCACTGCGCTGCACATTGTCCATTTTCTCATCAACCAGCTTGCTAAATGGCTGCCAGAATTGATCAAGCACTGGCTCCCAAGCTTTTTCACCGCGTGAGATTTCATCAAGTTGATCTTCAAGATTTGCGGTAAAGTCATAATCGACATATTGAGTGAAATGTTCAGTTAAAAACTTATTCACGATGCGCCCAATATCAGTCGGAATAAAGCGGAGACGATCAATTTCTACATATTCACGCGCGAGTAGAGTGGAGATAATACTGGCATAAGTGGAGGGACGGCCAATACCATATTCTTCCAGCATTTTGACTAAGGTCGCTTCAGAATAGCGGGGTGGTGGCTCGGTGAAATGTTGAGTTGCTTCAATCTCATTAAGCTTAACGGCCTCGCCTTCGGTTAAGGGTGGCAGTGGATTTTCTTTCTCAACCTTCTGATCGTCTAAGCCTTCTTCATACACAGCTAAAAAGCCAGGATCACGCACAGTTGAGCCAGTAGCACGGAAGAAACTGGTTGGTTCGGCGGCTAAATCGACAGAAATCGTATCAATCAAGGCATGGATCATTTGACAAGCGACAGTACGTTGCCAAATCAATTGATACAGGCGGAATTGCTCTTCGCTGAGATGACCACGAATTTCTTCAGGTACGCGCAAACAGGAAGTCGGGCGAATCGCCTCATGTGCCTCTTGGGCATTTTTTGATTTGGTTTTGTACTGGCGCGGTGAGTGGGGCAGTTTATCTTTGCCATAACGTTGCTCAATAAAACCACGTAATTCAGCAATCGCTTCACCGGCTAAAGCGACCGAATCGGTCCGCATATAGGTAATTAAACCCACCGGGCCACTGCCTAAATCAATCCCTTCATACAGTTGCTGGGCAGTGCGCATGGTTTTCTGTGAGGAAAAACGTAATTTACGTACGGCTTCTTGTTGCAAAGTTGAAGTCGTGAAAGGTGCTGAAGGATTGCGTTTGCGTTCTTTACGCTCAATTTTGGCAACAATCAGTTTGCCTTGAGCAACCTTTAATAAACGCTCACGTACACTCTGTGCCGATTCACTGGTATTAATATCAAATTGTTCTAAGCGCTTGCCGTCTAACGTATGCAGGCGTGCAGTGAATTCAAAATTCTGCTTATCAAGTAACGCAGTAATATTCCAATATTCTTGTGGCTCAAAGTGTTCAATTTCTTCTTCGCGCTCCACAATCATGCGTAATGAAGGGCTTTGTACCCGACCTGCTGACAGACCACGCTTAATCTTCCGCCATAAGAGCGGAGATAAGTTAAAGCCAACTAAATAATCCAGTGCACGTCGTGCTTGCTGTGCATCAATTAATTCATAAGCTAAATCGCGAGGATGGGCAATGGCCTCTTGGACGGCATTTTTCGTGATTTCATAAAAAACGACCCGATGTACTTTTTTACCTTCAAGTACCCCACGTTCTTTTAGGAGTTCGTATAAATGCCAAGAGATGGCCTCACCTTCGCGATCGGGGTCAGTCGCTAGGTATAAGGTATCCGCTTTTTTAACAGCACGAGCGATGGCATCGACATGGCGCTGATTGCGGTCAATGATCTCGTACTTCATGGCATAACCATGCTCAGGGTCAACCGCGCCTTCTTTAGGAATTAAATCACGCACATGACCATAGGACGCAAGTACTTCAAAGCCCTTGCCCAAATATTTCTGAATGGTTTTGCCCTTCGCCGGTGACTCGACGATGACCAGATTTTCGCTCATTTAGCTGCTTTTCAAGTTAAAATTTAAAAATTAGGCTCAGGTTAAAAGCCAATGGCCTGCATTTTAAACCTGAAAAGCTAGCAAAAGTAAATAGACCTTATGTGATTAGTGATAGACAGGAGTGGTTCCATCCAGTGTCAAACCCTCAGTCCATAAAGCGCTGTTATCTTCATTAGGGCGATTAACCAGCACCATTAAAATCACCCATTTCAAGCGATCAAGCGTGAAATCAGGGTCCTCTAAGGCAAGTACACGATCAATGACTTGCTCGCGTGATTCATAATTAAGAATCCCAGCTTTTTCTAGAAACAACAGATAACTTTGGCATTCGGTATTCAGCCAGCGTTGTTCTTGCTGTGCGAAAATGCGTAGAGAATGTGGCGAATATGGTTCTAATACACCCTGATGCTCATCACCGAGACTTTCAAGCCAGTTAAAGGCACGGTTGATCTCACCAGGCATAAAACCAGCGCCCTGCAAATAAGCATTCATGGATTCGCGGTCTTCATTTGGAGTAGCGTCGTCATCCATCTCTGAATAATTGTCAAACAAATAGAACAGTACTTCCAGTGTGCTTTCTTTCATCAAGTTCAGTCTCTTGGTTACAACCGCTTGTAGCGACCGCCGCCACAGGCTGTGATGTAGCCTTGTAGCTCTAGCATCAGCAGCATGGATGAAACCACGTCAGTGGTCAACCCTGTTTGGATTACTATCTGGTCAATCGGTAGTGGCTCTAGACCTATGGTAGCGAGAATTTGTTGCTCTTCTGGATCTAAGTCTGCCGTTGACCTTTCTTCAGTATTTCCTTGAGTTATGACTTGTTTTAAGAAAGATAAGGGTTTAGGTGGCTTACTGGTTTGCGGTGTGTGCGCGTCGGCTGCATTTACGTGAACTCCCAAATAAGTCTGTAATTGCGGGGCTAGTTCTTCCAAAATATCGGCGGCAGTTTCCACCAATTTTGCGCCTTGGCGAATTAAACGATGACAGCCATGTGCCAAAGGACTGTGAATCGAACCCGGAATCGCAAAGACTTCACGCCCTTGTTCGAGCGCGTGCTGAGCAGTGACTAATGAACCACTCTGTAAAGCAGCTTCTACGACTAAAGTACCTAAAGACAGACCACTAATAATCCGATTGCGCCGTGGGAAGTTTTGCGCTTGTGGTTTCACCCCAATGGGAAATTCACTCACAATTGCGCCTTGCTCCACAATCTGTTCGGCAAGTCTACGATTCTTCGCCGGATACATAATATCTAAGCCGGTCGCGATCACGGCAATGGTATGTCCACCCGCCTCTAAAGCACCTTGATGGCTAGCCGCATCAATCCCCAAGGCTAAGCCGCTAGTCACACTAATTCCGTGCCTTGCCAAGTATTGAGCAAAGGCTTGGGCATTGTCTTTACCATAACTGGTGGGGGTGCGACTCCCGACCATTGCGAGCTGTGGCTCATTTAAAAGTTCAGGATTACCTGCAACAAAGAGAATCGGCGGGGCTGCTTTAACATCACGCAACAGCTTGGGATAGCGACTATCTTCAGGAACTAGAATGTGACGATGGGCAGCCCGATGTAGCCATTCTAAGTCGGCAGCGGCGGCCTCAGTAGGCACAGCACGTAAGTGTTGAACAGTCTCAGGTTTTAAACCGGCTTGGCTAATGGCTGTATCACTCGCCGCTAAGGCAGTAGAAGCAGAACTGAAATAATTCAACAGTCGATTGAAGGAGGCTGGGCCAATACCTGCAGCACGCCATATTTGTAGGCGTGCTCGTAGTTCGTCTTCACTAATTTCCACGTAGCCTGTAATTCCTGTTGGGTGGCGTTTAAGGATTCCCTATTTTATCCCCATTTTTAATTTCCCGCCCAGATTCAGTAATTAAGGCATAACTCAGATTGTCGTGTACGCTATATACAATCGCTTCACCAACTTTAGCTGGAGGCAGAGTGACTTTAGGGGTAGTGCGCGCATTACCACGGAAGCTTTGATAATGATCTTCTACAATATTGCCATCGGTATAGACCCCTACCGCATAGCCCGGTTTAATTCCTTGGTTCTTACCACGATTAATGGCAATAATCATACAGGGTGAGCCTAAATATTCAGCATCATAAATCGCTGCAATTTGCCCACGAATTTTATTCGGTGGCAATTGAATCGTGGCGCGCAATTCGCTATGGCGACGATCCACTGGTAAGATACGATCACCTACCCGAATCGGTTCATCAATATCCAAAATCGTAGCGGTTGAAACCGTATCAACCCGATCTACTCGTGCATAACCGCTGTAGATCACTTGATGGCCTAGTAAGTTATTAGTTTCTGGGTCATAGATCGGCTTGTCGGGATGGTAGACCGCATAACGTGCACCAACCCGGGGTTGGTTCATATTTTTTAAGTAAACCGTTGCCCCTGGTGGAATCAGCGTTTCACCATCTTTGGCGGCTAATAAATAAGGCGCGTTTTTAATCGCCTCATCATTCATGATGCGTGGCCATTCTAAGAAAGGAGCCAAAGTAACCAATGACTCACCCACTAAACCTTTCGACTCAATGCGAATTCTGGGAATGAGTTTGTTACTCCCATCAGCACTTATTTCTTTACTGTAGCTGAAATATAAAATATCACCCGGATAAATCTGATGTGGATTCTTGACTTGTTGGTTCTTATCCCAAATTTCTGGCCAATAAGACGGCGTATTAAGGAATTTGCGCGCAATACCCCATAAAGTATCGCCTTTTTGCACCACATAAGTTGAAGGTGCATTCGGGTTGACTTGGATACCGCTACTGGTAGGGCGATCAGCAAAGCTTAAACGCCCGTGTTGCGGTGGCATTCCATAATAAGCGTCATAATTGGTTTGATTGGCGTTGTAGGCCATTGCAGGCTTATTAGCGGGTGAGTTCGTCATGCACCCAGCGGTTAAGGTAGCGCTAGCTACACAAGCGGCCCATAGCAGATGGGAAAAGCGAAGCATGTTGTTATCCTTGTAATTCGAGCTTGTAGTTATTATTGGCTTAGAGGACTTTGCGTTATAATAGCCAGATGATTGAATTACGCGCACCACTTTCTGATTTTCGGTAATTATTAATATGGCAATTTTAGAGATTTTACACCATCCCGACCCACGCTTACGCAAGAAAGCAAGCCCAGTAGCTGTGGTAGACGAGAAGACGCGTGAGTTGATGGATAATATGTTGGAGACCATGTACGCGGCGAAAGGAATTGGCTTGGCTGCCACCCAAGTTAATGTCCAACAACGTGTAGTGGTAATCGATTTATCCGAAGAAAAAAACGAGCCTTTGTATTTGGTAAATGCAGAAATTCTGCATAAAGAAGGCCAAATCGAGCACGAAGAAGGCTGTCTATCTGTGCCTGAGTATTATGAAAAAGTGACGCGCGCCGAGCGGGTTAAAGTACGGGCTTTAGGGCGCGATGGTCAGAGTTTTGAATTAGAAGCAGATGGCTTATTAGCGGTGTGTATTCAACACGAGTTGGATCATTTGGATGGCAAATTATTCGTTGATTATCTCTCGCAGCTTAAACAGCAACGGGTGCGTAAGAAAATGGAAAAGCTCAATCGTCAGCCGCCTGCTGCTAATCAATCAGCTACTAATCAGGCTGCTGCTGGATGAGTGCTGGCTTAAGGATCGTTTATGCAGGTACACCGGAATTTGCTGTGCCTGCTTTACAAGCGTTACTGGCTTCAAAGCATGCAGTGGTGGCTGTGTATACGCAACCGGATCGTCCAGCTGGACGTGGGCGTAAATTACAATTTAGCCCCGTGAAGGAAGTGGCAGTTGCTGCGAATATTCCGGTTGAGCAACCGATTAATTTTAAAGGCGAAGACGCTCGAGCGAGTTTAAGCGCGTATCAGGCCGATGTGATGGTGGTTGCAGCCTATGGCTTAATCCTGCCACAGGCGGTGCTGGATACGCCGCGTTATGGTTGTCTGAATATTCATGGCTCTTTATTACCTCGTTGGCGCGGCGCTGCACCCATTCAACGTGCGATCCAAGCAGGTGATGCCCTTACAGGGGTCACTATCATGCAGATGGCTGCTGGCTTAGATACGGGTGATATGCTCCTGAAGACAGCTTGCCCGATCAAGCCAGATGATAGTGGTCAAAGTATCCATGACAAACTGGCTAAGCAAGGGGCTGAAGCTTTATTAGAGGTTTTAGAGCAAGTTCAGTGCCATACTTTACAGCCAGAAGTGCAAGATGAGCAGCAGGCTTGTTATGCGCATAAACTGACAAAAGCTGAGGCTGAGATTGATTGGAGCCAAGCCGCAGCCGTGATTGACCGGCAAATTCGCGCTTTTGATGCTTGGCCTACTGCTTACACCCACTATCAAGGACAGGTTTTGCGGTTCTTTGCTTCTCAAGTTTTAAGCCAAACTAGCTCAGAGCCAGCGGGGACGGTGGTCGCTGAGGGGCGGGCGGGGATTGATATAGTTGCGGGCGATGGGCAACTGGTGCGGATTTTACAGCTACAAATGGCGGGTAGTAAGCGCTTAACAGCCGCTGAGTTTCTTAATGCGCGTTCTTTAGTGGGTGAGCATTTTTCTAAGGTCGCTTCGTGAATACGCGCGCTATTGCCGCCCGTGCTTTGCAGCGGGTTAGTTATCAAGGTGAGTCACTCACTGAAGTCTTACAACATGCTAGTATTCAAAACTTAACCGCGCGTGATCAAGCTTGGGTGCGGCATGTATGTTTTGGCGCAGTACGCTGGCATGGTCGCTTGGGGGCGATTCTGCGCGAGCTACTCGATAAAGCGATTAAAGCTTCCGATAAGGATATTGAGTGTCTGTTACGTTTAGGCCTTTATCAAATTATCTATCAACGTACACCTGACCATGCAGCGGTGAGTGAAACGGTTCAAGCCACTAAAGCTTTAAAAAAAGTGTGGGCAGGTAGTTTGGTCAATGGTGTATTGCGTCGATTTTTACGTGAGCAGGAGGCTATTTTAGCTAAAGCCGATCAAGTTGAATCCGCACAATATTCCTTTCCAACTTGGTTGGCGGAGCGCTTAAAGCAAGCTTGGCCTGAGGACTGGCAAACCATTATGCGTGCCAGTAATGAGCATCCACCTTTAAGTTTGCGGGTCAATCCTTTAGTAGCCAGTCGTGTGCAGTATTTAGAGCGCTTACAACAGGCTGAGATCGTAGCTGAACCTTGGCCACAGACTGAAATGGGGATTCACTTGCCGGAGGCGCTTACGGTTACGGAATTGCCAGACTTTGCTAAAGGTGCGTTTTCAGTACAGGATGCAGCCGCACAGCAAGCAGCTCACTTATTAGATTGCCAAGCAAATATGCGGGTGTTAGATGCTTGTGCGGCACCTGGTGGAAAAACTTGTCATTTGTTAGAGCGCTATCCGAATATTGATTTATGGGCTTTAGACAATAGTGCGAAACGTACGCAGCAAGTTTACGAAAATTTAACGAGATTAAACTTAACAGCTAAGGTAAAAGTGGCAGATGCGAGTGACTTAGCTACTTGGTGGGATGGGCAGAGTTTTGAGCGGATTTTATTAGATGCGCCTTGTTCGGCCACTGGCGTGATTCGGCGGCACCCCGATATTAAGCTACTGCGCAAGAAAACGGATATTGCTACACTGCAACAACAGCAAGCTAGGTTATTACAGGCTTTATGGCAGGTATTAAAGCCGGGTGGTCAGCTTTTATACGCCACCTGTTCGATTTTACCAGAAGAAAATAATTTACAAATTGAGCAGTTTTTACAAACTCAGCCGGATGCTCGGGTCAAACAGATTGAGGCCACTTGGGGACGAGCGCTGTCCGTAGGACGGCAAATCTTGCCCGGCGAACAGGGCATGGATGGTTTCTATTATGCGCTGTTAGAAAAAGCAGCGTAAGTAAAGAGCATATAATGAAAAACTCATGGTGGATGCGCAGTTTGTGCATCATTTTTTTAGGGTGGCTATTAGCGACAACGAGTTTTGCGGCGGAAGAGAAAATTACCGTGCGGGATTTTACGCTTTATAATAATGGTCAAAATATACCTTTAACGGCTACTTTACATTTAGATTATCAACTCACCGATTATTTGCGTGATAGTTTACTGAATGGCGGTACCTTAACTCATGAAGTGCGTTTCAATTTAGTTTGGCATAATGATTGGTGGTTTAATAAGAGTGAAAAGTTTGCCAGTATTATTTCTGAATTAAAATATCATTCATTAAGTCGCCATTATCAGGTAGTGCGTAAAGACACGGGCGAGCATTGGAATTTTTCAAATCTAGCTTCCGCTTTAAATCATTTAGGCTCTCTGGAGAATTATAAACTGCCTCCATTACCCACTAACGTGTATCAAGCAAATACCTCTTTATTTATGGAAGCAACCTTATCACCTAAAGAGCCTGATAGTTTACCACTAGGCTTATCGAATTTGTTTTCTGAAGATCATTCATTGGTAAGCCAAGGCGTATTGTGGGCACTAACACCCTAAAGGCAAGTTTATTGCGTTGGTTACCTACAGTGGTAGTGGGTGGTTTATTAATTGTTTCTTTAAGTTTGCTTCACTTAGCTACCCGTGATGCCGAGTTTTTTCGTTCTTATGGAAAAAATTTAGTTTATCTAAATGTTTTCATTTTATTAGTATTAGGGATTGCGATCCTGACTAATCTAGTGAGAGCTATTTATCAATGGCATACCCGCCAAGCTGGTTCACGTTTTACTCTCCGCCTAATGATGGGCTTTCTCATTCTCTCAATGCTACCGGTCGTAGTAGTTGTTTATTTCTCAATGAATTTCATTGGCAAAAATGTTGGGCAGCAATTAGATGTACGGATTGCGCGAGCCTTAGATGATGCAGTCGAGTTATCGCATTTATCTTTGTCTATTCGTAGTAGTGCTCATTTACAGGATTTGTCACGCTTAGCCACACAAATTCGTGGGAAAGGGCGTTTAGAAGTTGCTGCTTTAATGGATAATTGGCGGGCTTTACATGGAGCGCAAGAAGCGATTTTAATTAGCGATGATCAGCGGATTTTAGTCACTAGTGTGGATGAAGTGGCTAAATTGATTCCTTTATTTCCGATTGGTGATTTAATTCGCACGATGAATCGGCGTGATGAGTATTCGCATTTAGAGCCGACTGGAGAGGATGGAACTTTATTTATTCGGGTAGCCATGCATGTGCGCTATGGATCGGATAATAGTAATGGAATTCTCACGGCGATGTTTCCCTTTTCGGAGCGTGAAAGTAGTTTAGCCTCTAGCGTTGGTTCTGCCCAAGAAGAATATCGGACGATTAGCTTTAATCAAGAAGGTTTGAAAAATACCTTTCGCTTGGCTCTATTAGTTATTTCTGTTTTAACAGTTTTATTTGCACTCTGGGCTGCTTTTATTTTCTCGCGGCGTTTAACTAAGCCAGTACGTGATTTGGTCGAAGGTACTTTAGCCGTTGCCTCGGGTGATTTACAGAAAAAATTACCTGTTTCTGATCGGGATGATTTTAGTTTATTAGCACGCTCCTTTAATACCATGACTAAGCGCTTATCTAGCGTGCAACAAGAGCGTGAACAAGCTCGGCGGCAATTACAACAAGAACATGATTATTTATATGTGGTTTTAGAGCATTTATCCTCCGGGGTAGTGACTTTAGATGAAGAGCAAGTGATTCGACGCGTAAATAGTGCAGCAAGTTTAATTCTCGGTCAGCCTTTGCATAATCATTTAGGCCAACATTTAACTGAAGCTTTTGCTCAGGAAGCCTTGACTCCCTTCTTACAAGCGATTAGACCCTGGTTGGATCAACCGCAAACGGATTGGCAAGCAGAAATTAATTTACCCTCCGAACGAGGGCGGCGGGTTTTAGTCTGCCGTGGAGCGGGTTTGCCTTATGATTCTAAACAGCAAAAAGGTTATGTGTTGGTTTTTGAGGATGTAACGGATGTAGTTCAAGCAGAACATGATGCAGCTTGGAGTGAAGTGGCACGGCGTTTAGCTCATGAAATCAAAAACCCATTAACGCCGATTCAATTATCTGCTGAGCGCCTCTCACGTAAATTAGGCAAGTCTTTAGATCAGGATTCGGCTGATTTTCTTAATCGGATGACCCGCACTATTATTCAACAAGTGGATACCTTGAAAGCCATGGTGAATGCTTTTAGTGAATATGCGAAAGCACCTGCATTGATCATACAGTCCACTCATTTGAATCAAATCGTGCGTGAAGTCACTGAATTATATATTGATAATCCCCAAAAAGTGCGTGTTGTGTTAGAAGAGCAGGAATTACCCCTGTTAGATTTAGATCCGCATCGAATTCGTCAGCTACTGGTGAACTTAGTGAAAAATGCATTAGAGGCGATTGGTGAAGGGCGCACAGATGGACAGATTCTGATTCGCACCCGAGTCGAAGATCAAGCAGATACTCAACAAGTAGTTTTATGCCTGCATGATAATGGACCAGGAATTCCTGTGGAGATCTTGCCACATTTATTCGAGCCGTATGTCACTACCAAACATAAAGGCACTGGTTTAGGCTTAGCAATCGTAAAAAAGATCGTGGAAGAGCATAACGGCAGCTTAGCAGCGCGCAATGCTGAGCCAAATGGCGCTATTATTACAATAACCTTTCCGGTGAAACGCGAGCAGGATGCTCCCCACTCGTCGGAGATTAGTCATTAAAGGAGGGTCAGTGATGACAGCACAACTGATTTTAGTCGTGGATGATGAGCCGGATATTCGCCAACTGATTAGTGAGATTCTTGAAGATGAAGGTTATCGGGTGGAGGTGGCGGAGAATGCAGAGCGTGCGCGCGAGATCTTCCGGCAACGCAAGCCTCAATTGGTGCTGTTAGATATTTGGATGCCTGGTTTAGATGGGATTTCTCTCCTGAAGGAATGGCGCTCTAGTAATAGTTTAACTTGCCCAGTGATTATGATGTCAGGGCATGGCACCATCGAAACTGCGGTGGAGGCGACTAAGCTAGGGGCTTATGATTTTATTGAAAAGCCTTTATCTCTCGCCAAGATGCTACTAACGATTGAGAATGCTTTACGCACCAGCCAATTAGAGCAAGAAAACCAAGGTCTGCGGCGGCAAATGGTATTTTCCCACGAGATTGTGGGTACGAGTAAGGCTATGCAGCTTTTGCGTGAGCAAGCCAGTCGAATTGCTCAACATGATTCTAGTGTATTGCTCTATGGCGAACATGGTGTCGGCAAAGAGGCAGTGGCTCGTTATATCCATGCACATAGTGTGCGGCGTGATCGTCCCTTTGTAAAAGTCGTCGTGCCGATGTTGGAGGTGGGTAGTATTGAACACAAGCTGTTTGGTTCAGAGCTAGAGGGTAAGCTCAGTTATGGTTTAGTGGATGAGGCTTTGGGCGGCTGTTTGTATTTGGCTGAAGTCGCAGATTTAGATACTGAAAGCCAAAAGCGCTTACTTTTAACTTTACAAAGCAAACGCTTCACCCGAGTGGGTGGAACGGAGCAAATGGATTTTGATGTGCAGCTGATTGTATCAGCGACTCATGATTTGCAAGATGATATTGATGCAGGTGCTTTTAATGAGGAGTTATATTACCTATTAAATGTACTACCCATTCAAGTACCCCCCTTACGTGAGCATGCCGAAGATGTACCTGAACTCTTAAATTATTATGTGAATCAGCTTACTGCACAAGATGGTTTGCCTTATCGCCATTTCACCTTGCCGGCACAGAACTTCCTACGCAATCATCGCTGGTCTGGGAATATTTTAGAGCTACGTAATTTAGTCCATCGCTTATTAATTCTTGGCACTGAAGTTGAAATTAGTTTGGAAGAGGCAGAAGAGGCAGTGGGTGCAACAGTGCCTGTGTTCACCAGTGAAATTGGGCAAATGCCAGAAAGCTTATATGATTTGCCCTTACGGCAAGCGCGTGAGCAGTTCGAACATGATTATTTGATTTATCAACTCAAGCAAGCCGATGGCAATGTGAGTAAGCTTGCGGATCAGGTCAAAATGGAGCGCACCCATTTATACCGGAAAATGCGTTCGTTGGGCGTAGATCCAAAAAAATATGGACGTTAATTTTTGATTAACCTTTATAATCCCTGCCATGAAAATCATGATTCTTGGCGCAGGACAAGTTGGGCGCTCAGTAGCTGAAGCACTGGCGCACGAAGACAATGATATTACTATTGTTGATACCGATGCTTCGGCTTTACGTACTTTGCGAGAGAAGCTTGATGTACGCGTCGAGATTGGGCAGGCATCTTATCCACGAGTTTTAGAGCGCGCAGGGATTGAAGATGCGGATATGGTGATTGCAGTCACCAATAGCGATGAAATCAATATGGTAGCCTGCCATGTAGCCTTTACGCTCTATCGAACTCCCACCAAAATTGCGCGTATTCGTTCTTCTCATTATCTTGATCATCCACGTTTATTTGCCTCTGATGCTTTACCGATCGATGTACTCATCAGTCCAGAGCAGTTAGTCACTGAATATATTTTCCGGTTGATCGCCCATCCAGGGGCTTTACAAGTGCTCAACTTTGCTGAGGGTAAAGTGCAATTAGTTGGGGTTAGAGCACTCGCTGGTGGGGCTTTAGTGGGGCATCGTTTGGGGGAAATGTATGAGCATATGCCAGGGGTTAAAGCACGTGTAGTTGCTTTATTCCGGCATGATAAGTCCGTCACGATTAGCCCCGATACCGTAGTAGAAGTTGATGATGAGGTCTTTTTCATCGCCAATCCGAAACATATTCGCGCTTTAATTAGTGAGGTACGTCGTCTTGATAAGCCTTATAAGCGCATTATGATTGCCGGTGGGGGGAATATTGGTAATCGTTTAGCCCGCCAATTGGAAGATGCACGCTATCAGGTCAAGATTATTGAGCGAAATTCTGAGCGTGCATCTAAACTTGCGGAAAGATTAGACAAAACTCTAGTATTGGAAGGCGATGCAGCAGATGAGAATCTGCTAATTGAAGAAAATATCGAGAATATCGACGTTTTTATCGCGGTCACGAATGATGATGAGGCAAATATTCTTTCCTCAATGTTAGCTAAGCGTTTGGGTGCGCGCCGCGTGATGAGTCTAATCAATCGGATGAGCTATACCGCTTTAGTGGAAAGTAGTATTGACCTGGCTATTTCCCCGCATCAAATTACCATTGGCGCACTGCTGACACATATTCGGCGTGGTGACATTGTGGCGGTGCATTCTCTGCGGCGAGGGGCTGCGGAGGCGATTGAAGTTATTGCACATGGTGATAAGAAAACTTCGCGGGTCGTTGGGCGGCGGGTAAGTGAAGTTAAATTGCCACCTTCAACAATTATTGGCGCTTTAGTGCGCAATGAGGAAGTGATCATAATGAAAGAAGGTGATGATATGCTCATTGAGCCAGATGACCATGTAATTATGTTCCTCACTGATAAACGCTATATTCCTGCTGTGGAAAAACTCTTTCAAGTCGGCATTCATTTCTTTTAATTATGCAATATGGCGTTATTTTCCGAATTCTCGGCATCTTTTTGATGCTATTTAGTTTAACCATGTTACCACCGATTGCGATTGGTGAACTCATGGGTGATCCGGATTTATCCAATTTTTGGTGGGGCTTTGGGTCAGTTCTATTAGCTGGAATTTTATTGTGGTTGCCTTTTAAAAATTATAAAAATGAATTGCGTCTCCGCGATGGCTATTTAATTGCAGTGCTATTTTGGGTTGGTTTAAGTGTTGCTGCAACTATTCCTTTATCTTTATCCACAAGCTTTGAAATTAGTTTAGCGAATGCGTTTTTTGAAACAGTTTCAGGGTTTACTACTACTGGTGCAACGGTATTAGTGGGGCTTGATTCTTTACCACGCTCAATTAATTTCTATCGTATGGAATTACATTGGCTGGGTGGGATGGGAATGATTGTCTTAGCAGTAGCGATCTTACCCATGCTAGGTATTGGTGGCATGCAGCTGTATAAAGCCGAAACCCCAGGGCCTGTTAAAGATTCCAAGTTGACTCCACGCATTACAGAAACAGCACGCTTGCTTTGGTATGTATACTTAATTCTGACCTTGATTGGAATTGGTTTGTTTTTATTAGGTGGCATGACTTGGTTTGATGCAGTGTGTCATGCTTTTTCTGCAGTTTCTACGGGTGGTTTTTCAACCCATGATTCTAGCATGGGGTATTTTAATAGCGCTTTCTTAGAGTATTCAATCACTTTTATTATGATTATGGGAGGGGTAAATTTCACTTTGCACTTTACAGTCCTGCATAATAAATCTTTAAAATATTATTGGCTTGATTCAGAGTTTAAACTCTATTTGCTCATTATGTTTGTCGTGTTTGTTATCTGTGCTGGTGTTTTATGGAAAAATAATTACTATACAGATATACCAACGACGGTTCGGTATGCTAGTTTCCAAGTTGCTTCTATTATGACCTCAACCGGCCTATTAACAACTAATATGTCAGCATGGCCGACTTTATTACCGGTCTTGTTAATGTTTGTCAGTTTCGTTGGTGGTTGTGCAGGGTCTACAGGAGGCGGGTTAAAAGTGATTCGTTTCTTATTATTGATGAAACAAGGCTGGCGTGAAGTTAGTCTATTGACCCATCCGCATGCCCATACGCATATTAAAATTAATCGAGAACCTGTTCCTGAAAGTGTGACACGGTCGATTTGGGGCTTCTTTTCTATGTATGTGGCAGTTTTCACCCTTTTTATGTTGGGGATGATGGCCGCAGGGCATGATCAAGTCACTTCCTTTTCCGCAGTGGCTGCCACTTTAAATAATATGGGTGTTGGTTTAGGTGAGGTTTCTAGTAGTTTTTCGGTGCTAGATGACTTTACCAAATGGTGGCTTTCCTTTGCTATGCTCATGGGACGTTTGGAGTTATTCACTGTTTTGGTCTTATTCTCACCTAGTTTTTGGCGTAGATAGTATTCAATAGCGGTAGCGGAGGAGTTGGCGATGTTGAAGTCGGGTCAAGGTTTACCAGTTATTGCTGCGCTTGAGGGGGCTAGGTCTGATGTAAGTTATCTCTTACAAACTGCGAGTCAATCGCTACTCAAGCAGTTTGCGGAGCTTTGTGAGGGTGCAGTGGTGGTCGACCGTCAAGCCCGCGTCGTCTGGATGAATGATCAGTATCCCAAGCGTTTAGGTATTACCAATGTTAAAGCTGTGATTGGGCAACCAGTAGAAGCGGTCTTACCCAATAGTCTCATGCGCGAAGTAGTCGAGACTGGCCGCCCTATCATGTTGGATATTATGAGCTTTGGTGCTGAGTCATTTGTGGTATCACGCCTACCGTTACATGATGAGCAAGGTAGAGTGATTGGTGGGATTGGCCTGATACTCTTAGATGATGCGCGTAATCTTGCACCCTTAGTCTCGCGATATAATCAAATTCAGCAAGAACTGCAGGATACGCGCCAACAGCTAGCCCTCGCCCGCCGTGCTAAATACACTTTAAGTAGTCTGATTGGTACTTCCGAACGCTTAACCAAATTAAAGGCTCAAGCGCGGCGTACAGCTTGTTCCAACGCTACCGTATTAATTCAAGGGGAGACAGGTACCGGTAAAGAGTTATTGGCGCAGGCTATTCATAATGCGAGTACACGTGCGGATAAACCCTTTGTCGCGGTAAATATTGCAGCCATTCCTGAGGCTTTATTAGAAGCTGAATTTTTTGGGGCAGTCGCTGGGGCTTATACAGGAGCAGATCGCAAAGGTCGGCAAGGTAAGTTTAAATTAGCCGAAGGCGGAACCTTATTCTTGGATGAAATCGGGGATATGCCAGCAACCTTGCAGGCTAAACTCTTACGCGTCTTGCAAGAAGGGGAGTACGAAGCCTTAGGCTCTGATCAACTACTCCGCGCCGATGTGCGTATTCTCTCTGCCACCAGTCGTGATCTCGCACAAGAAGTTGCACAGGGGAAGTTTCGTGCTGATTTGTATTATCGCTTAAATGTTGTGCCGTTAAATATGCCATGTTTACGCGAGCGCTTAGAGGATTTGCCCTTATTGTGCGAGCAATTATTAGATAACCTTAGCCATAAGCAAGCTGGCTCGCCGCGTGAGTTAAGCCCTGGAGCGCTAGACTATTTATCTCATTATCAATGGCCAGGCAATGTGCGTGAGCTACAGAACGTGTTAGAACGTGCGGTGATGCTCTCTGATAGCTTTGTGATTAGCTTGGAGGATATACAGGCTTTATTGCCCGTGGTTCAAACTCAAACCTCAGTGAGTAAGTATCCTAATCAGTCTGAGCCCCTTGAGCTAACTGCGAATACTTTAGCAGTCACCTTAGCTCAAGCCGAATATCAAGCCATTCAAGATGCCTTACAAATCTGTGGGGGTAATAAAGCTAAAGCCGCCACGCGGTTAGGCATTTCGCGCACTTCACTGTACGAAAAAATGGCTACTTACCGCTCCAACTAGACTACAGTGTTCGTCTTTCAGGACAGTTTAGTGTTCAGAAAAACGAACAGATCAGTTTAGTAATTCTTACCTTGGCTCTTTGTGGTCATTAAAATCAATAACTTAATTATTGGCACGCGCTTTGCTAAACAGAAAGTACTAGCAGATTGTACTGCGGGTGTTTTTTCGTTTGGAGGAGTGAGTCCATATGGATTTTTTGATTGTATTAGGCGCTTTAGCCTTTCTAATGTTTGTCGCATATCGCGGCTACAGCGTTATTCTGTTTGCACCGATTGCTGCTTTAGGGGCGGTGTTATTAGTCAACCCTGATATGGTTGCGCCCGTGTTTACCGGCCTCTTTATGGATAAGATGGTCGGTTTTATTAAAAACTACTTCCCCGTTTTTTTATTGGGGGCGGTGTTTGGCAAAGTCATTGAGCTATCCGGTTTTTCCAAATCGATTGTTGCTGCAGTGATTAATCTGATTGGGCGTGAACGCGCCATGCTGGCCATTGTCATTGTCTGTGCGATTCTCACCTATGGCGGCGTGTCTTTATTCGTGGTGGTCTTTGCGGTTTATCCCTTTGCGGCAGAAATGTTCCGCCAAAGTAATATTCCGAAGCGCTTAATTCCAGGCACAATAGCTTTGGGCGCGTTTACCTTCACCATGGATTCACTGCCTGGTACGCCGCAGATTCAAAACATTATCCCAACGACGTTCTTTAAAACCGATATTTATGCTGCACCGATTTTAGGGATTATTGGCGCGATCTTTATCTTTACGCTGGGTATGCTTTACTTAGAATGGATGCGGCGGCGGGCGGCTAAGCGTGGTGAAGGCTATGGTACGGATTTACTCAATGAACCAGCACCATTTGAAAATGAAAAACTACCAAATGCGTGGATTGCTTTATTGCCCTTAGTAATGGTTGGGGTGATGAATAAAGTTTTTACCATGACGATTCCTAGTTTCTATGGCAAAGAAGTGGCTTTCCAATCTGCCGTAGTCGGTAAATCAACTGAAATCGTGGTGCAAATTGATCCGGTGAAAGCAATTTGGGCAGTTGAAGGGGCTTTATTGCTGGGTATTTTAGTTGTGTTCATTTTTGCAGGCCGCACGGTAATTAAGAATTTTGCCGAAGGTTCGAAAACTGCCATTGGTGGTGCTTTATTAGCAACTATGAATACAGCTTCTGAATACGGTTTCGGTGCAGTGATTGCGGCTTTAGCTGGTTTTAAAGTGATTGCGGAAGGTCTAGCGGCAATACCCGATCCTTTAATCAATGAGGCAATCACTGTCACCGCTTTAGCGGGGATTACTGGTTCGGCCTCGGGTGGTATGGGTATTGCTTTGGCGGCGATGGCCGATACTTTTATTGCTAATGCACAAGCTGCGGGCATTCCGTTAGAGGTTTTCCATCGGGTTGCTTCAATGGCTTCCGGTGGTATGGACACCTTACCGCATAACGGCGCAGTCATTACTCTCTTGGCAGTAACCGGCTTAACACATCGCCAATCTTATAAAGACATTTTTGCGATTACTTGTATTAAGACGATGGCAGTGTTTGTAGTGATTGCAGTGTTCTATACAACTGGACTAGTCTAGCGGCCATTCAGGCAAGGAGAGCTAAGCATGCCTCAACAACATATTAAAGTGATTAAACCTGTGCATCAAACCAGCAAAATTATGTCTGCCCGTCAAGCAGTGGAGCTAATTCCCGTTGGTGCAACAGTAGCAACCAGTGGTTTCATTGGTATTGGTTTTGCAGAAAATATTGCCGTTGCCTTGGAGGATTTATTCCTTGAACGTAGCCAGCTAGCGGATGCTACCCAAGACTACCCTCATGATCTGACTTTGGTGTATGCCGCTGGTCAAGGCGATGGTGGGCAACGTGGGTTAAATCATTTAGGGCATGCTGGTCTGGTTAAACGGGTGGTTGGCGGACATTGGGGGTTAGCGCCGAAATTGGGTGAACTAGCCACCAGCAATCAAATCGAAGCATGGAATCTACCACAAGGGGTGATTTGCCATCTGTTTCGCGATATTGCTGCTGGTAAACCAGGTACGCTCACACCTGTCGGATTAGGTACTTTTGTCGATCCACGTTATGGTGGTGGCAAACTCAATGAGCGCACTCAAGAAGATTTGGTGCGCCTCATGGAAATTGAAGGGCAGGAGTATCTGCTCTATAAAGCCTTCCCCATTCATGTCGGGATTATTCGCGGCACGACAGCTGATCCTGATGGCAATATCACTATGGAAAAGGAAGCACTCACTTTAGAGGCTCAAGCCATTGCGATGGCAGCGCACAATAGTGGGGGTATTGTGATTGCCCAGGTCGAGCGGATTGCTGAGCGGAATACCTTGAATCCGCGTCAGGTAAAAATCCCAAGCGTATTAGTTGATTGCGTGGTCGTCGCTGAAAAGCCCGAATACCAGCAACAAACTTTTATTGAACCGTATAGCCCTGCTTTTGCAGGTGAATTGCGTGTACCTGTGTCCGCCATTGAACCCATTCCTTTGGATGAGCGCAAAGTGATTGCCCGCCGTGCCGCGATGGAGCTAAAAGCGCATGATGTGGTGAATCTAGGGATTGGGATGCCGGAAGGAGTCGCGAATGTGGCGACTGAAGAAAATATTTTTGACTTAATGACGCTCACCGCTGAACCGGGTGTTATGGGGGGAATTCCTGCGGGTGGTTTGAATTTCGGTGCTGCTACCAACACTCAAGCAATTCTTGATCAGCCTAACCAGTTTGATTTCTATGATGGCGGCGGTTTGGATATTGCCATTCTAGGGCTAGCGCAAGCGGATCAAGAAGGCAATCTCAATGTCAGCAAATTTGGCCCGAAACTGGCCGGGGCAGGTGGTTTTATTAATATCTCACAAAATGCCAAAAAGGTGGTATTTGTGGGTACTTTCACTGCAGGTCAATTAGAACTGTCCATTGCGAATAGTCAGATCAAAGTGTTGAAAGAAGGCAAAACCCGTAAATTCGTCAGCCAAGTCGAGCATCGTACCTTCAGTGGACGGGTAGCTTTTGCCTCAAAGCGACCAGTGTTCTATGTGACTGAGCGTGCGGTATTCAAACTCTGTGAAGAAGGAATTGAATTGATTGAAATTGCCCCCGGTATTGATTTGGAGCGTGATGTATTGGAGCAAATGGATTTTAGACCGATTATACACCAAGCACCAAAGCTTATGGATGCGCGGATTTTTAAGGATGAGCCAATGGGGATACGTGAGACGTTATTAGTCACAGCTTAGCTAGGCTAGTGTCCACACGAGGCAGATTTAAATTATGCTACTATCAACGGAGTGACATGATTTTTTGGAGCTTGGCAGCCAGCGTATTATTATTTGGGGCAGGATGTGACGCTTGAATCCATTCAGACTACGCTCAAAGTTGAGGACATTTACGAGCGGGTAGAAAATGGTGAATTGATTAAGTGGCGTTTGGAAGGATTAAAAATTAAGGATAAAGAATAAACAAGTTCAATGCTCCAATTGCCTCGCCCGACCTCCCTAATTCAACAAGCGCACTTAATTACCAAGCTAGGGTCTATTCTTTCAAGACCGGCTCATTAAATCACTTCTACTTAAGGATGAACCTCATGAAACTTTCTCGTGTTCATTTTTCTATTTTCTGCCTAGTTTGCTGGTTAATGCTTAGCAGTTTAAATCCGGTTTATGCTGCTTTTCGCTCTGGGGCAATCCTTGCAAATTTCCCTACCCAAGGTTCAGCGAATGCGGTCGCTTTACTGCCTGATCAGCGCCATGTTTTGGTGGGGGCAGCCCAAGAGGGTTTATTGGTGGTGGATGTGCACGCAGCAGAAAAGCCGAGCATGATTACTAAACTTAGTGCTTTGCAGCAGGTCGAGTCTATCCTCATTCGAGGCAAGTTAGCCTTTATAGCGAATGGAGCTGCTGGCTTAGCCATTGTTGATCTGAGTCAGCCGACTGCTTTGAAACTAATCGGGCGCTTGGATACTTCGTCTTATGCCTTTGATGTGGCGCTGACTCCGGATGGGCGCACAGCGTTTGTTGCGGATAATACCAATGGAGTAGTGGTGGTGGATGTAAGTCAGCCGACTAAACCACGCCCGCTAGCGGTGATTCCAAGCTCCGCAGCAAGTGCAGGGGTAGCACTGAATGGCAATGGGCAAACTTTGTATATTGCTGATCAAGCCGATGGAATTCAAATTATTGATGTCAGTAAACCACAAGCGCCTGTGCACCAAGGCCATTTTAATCCAGCTGGGCACCCACAACGTTTAGTCGTTTCAAAGGATGGGCAATGGTTATTTGCTGCGAATAATGAAGGGGGGTTGAGTGTACATGCCTTACAAGTTTCAGCCCGCAGTCAAACTAATCAATTACCGATGCGGAATGCTTTTGCAGTGCAGTTAAGCCAAGACGGACAAAGCGCTTTGGTCGCCGATTTATTCAGTGGTGTAGCAGTCGTTGATCTCAGCAACCCACTCAATCCACAAGTTGTGCAACGCATCAAAACCCAGCGAGCTGCACAAGGGGTTACAGTCAGTCAGGATCAGAAGACTGCTTATATTGCTGATACCCAAGCAGGTTTGACAGTGATTCGCTTCCGTTAGTCGGAAGGTACTCAAACCCCGATTAGTCCTAACTATAGTTAAAGCAGAGCACCCTCTAGAGTGTTGGTGGATGCCGCTGTCTGTTTATTTTACCTCAAGCTGTCTGGGTGCTGTTATGCCGCAAGATTTGGTCTTTGTTCTGATTGGTCAATCCAATATGGTGGGTTGGACAGAGAGCCTATTTAGTGAGCTACCCGATTGGTTGAAGGTCAAGCCGGTACAAGTTGAATTCCATCAACACGGGCGCAAAATGGAGTTTAATCAGCAAACCGGTGGACGTATTGGCCCTGAAGTTTCTTTCACTAAATATTTAGCAGCGTGGTATCCGGGGCGGAAAATTCGTGTGGTGAAATTAGCAGTAGGCGGTACATCGATTTATGACTGGGCAAAGGAGTGGAATCCACGCTTGTCGTTTCGTATGACCGAAAGCACTATCCAGTCTAGTTTGTATGCTTTGCTCAAGCAGCAAATTGCGGTGAGCCAAGTTTTGACGCAGGGTAATACGGTGAATGCCTTTATTTGGATGCAAGGCGAGCGCGATTCACGCTATCCACTGGCAGCCGATGCGTATCTGGGGAATTTAAAAGCATTTATTTATGATCTACGCCGTGAATACGCTAGCCCGAATGCCGCTTTCATTCTGGGGCGGATTAACCCACCTAAAGCGCAACATCCTGCCGTAGACACACTCAGGAAAGCGCAAGAAGTAGTCACCACCCAAATGCCACGCACGGTTTGGGTGAGTACCGATGATTTATCCAAAGCTGCCGACCAAATCCACTATGACACTTTGGGAGAAGTCGGTTTAGGTCGGAGCTTTGCGTATGCGGTCAGGCGATTTTATCCAGTAACTTAAGCTGATTAAGCCAAGGGCATTTCCTCTTTGACTAGCTCCCCATCGCGCATACTGAGTTTACGCCAGCCACCATTATCATTCATGGTGATCCAGCGCCGTTCTTCTTCGCGATAGAACCAATCCTTATCAACTTCGTACAGTACCATGCGTCCAGTGGATTCCCAAATATTGACAATCTCATTGGTATGGGAGCGAATTTCATCAAAGTCGGTAGTGCATTTGCGACCCATATCGCTATAGAGTTGATGCAATTCTAATAAAAGATTCAGCACCTTATTATCCATATCCACAATATTTAAGCCTACGCGCCGTGCTTCTTTTTTCAGGATAGGATAAGAGTGGCTGGGGTAAGCGGAGTTTAAGGCGCTAGCGATTTTTTTGATTTGGCTTTCATCGGTACAGTGATAACTGAGAATTTGCTCACAAAGCATCATGGATAAAGATTCAGCCCGATCTACCGCGCCAATCACTAAAGGATGTACATAATTGAATAGTGATTTATACGGATTAGAGGATTCATTATCTTTTTGTGCCTGCCACAAATGAATGACACGCTTTAATTCATCTAAGCTCACACTGACTCGATCATTATCTCGATCAATGGGTGACAAATCATGAGTTAAGGAGGTATCGACGGAAGTCAAATAAGCCATCGGTCCCATGTGAATTTCATCAGCACCCAAGGCAAGCATGGTCGCGGCACTCGCACATTCGAGCGGTACTAAGGCCACCACTTGTTCATAGTATTCACGCAATAAACTGACCATGCGTAAAGAAGCTTGACCATTCCCCCCATCGGATTTGATAAATAAATTAACTCGTTTACCACCACCATGTGCATTAAGTAAGTGATAGAGCGCAATGACATCGCTATGGCAAACCGTGCCACGTGGATTATTCCAATAAGTAATTAAGTCACCGTCTAAATGCTCACCTAAAGCGTTCAGAATGGTTTGGGTTTCATTAAAGCGTAGAGGGGGGCGTTTAATGCTGAGCTCTACAGGTGCGCTTGTTTCTTCTTGGGTTGACATGCTCAATCCTATTTTTAAATTATTTTCTCAGTCGACCAGCCCTTCCGTACCGCATTCGCTTTGGACGCTTTCCGCTGATCGGTCGTTGTGTTTTAGGTACTGCGTGTTAAGCTATTAGTCATATTTATAAAAATAATCTTTTAAGAGTCACACCCCATGACCAGATTAGCCTATTTAGTCGCTGGGCTGAGCCTTAGTGTACTCACTGCTTGCCAGAGTGAAGATACAAAGGTAGCACAAAAGCCTGAAACAAGCCTCCCTGTGCTGACAGCTGAGCTGCCTACTATGCAAACCAATAATAGCTCTATTCCCGCACCTGATTTCCAAGCTTTGCAAACTCAATTAGCTAGTTTACAACAACGTCTACAGACAGCTGAAGCAAGTTTAGCCCAGTCGCAAACGGAACTGAGTAGGAAATCAGAGCAACTGCAAGCTTTGCAAACTGAGCAACAGCGTTATACCCAGCAACAAGTAAGTCTGGATGGTACGAGTGAGCAAATTAAGCAACTAGAGCAGCAGTTAACTCAGAAAGACCAGCAGCTAAGCAAGTTGGAAAGCTCTTTGATACAAGTAGAGTCTGAGTGTCAGCAGGCTAAACTAAGGCAGCCAGCTCCTAAGCAAATAGCTGAACTAGAGCCAAGTAAGATCGAGCACTAAGCTTTTCCTAAGTTTGAGCGGATTACAATTATTAATAATAAGAGCTAGAGCTATGTCAAACCCTACTTGTCTATCACGTTGGCTGGGTCCGTTTTCTATCTGGTTAGCAGGCTTATTCCTGAGTCTTATAGCTCTTACTAGCCAAGCTGCGGTGAATCTTAGCCCTAATTTACAAGTCAGCTTAGTCGATGGTACAGCGAGTGATCAGGTTTTAGCGAATACCAGTGTACATGCCCGTGAAGTATTCGCTGATGGCTCATCAGCCTGGCGAACGGTGGTTAAGACTGATATTGCGGGTAAAGCCAGTTTTGCTTTGGAAGGTTTAGGAGCAGGGCGCAATTATCAGTTATATGCGATTAGTCCGGCGGATGGTAACTATCGAGCCAGTGAGTTGATTAAAACTACAGGGAATGTTTTGTTCCGAGTTGGTTCGCCTTTATTAAAGGTTACTGTTAAAGATGCTTTAACACGTACCGCCTTACCGAATCTACCCGTTACGGCTTGGTATAAACAACCCGATGGTAAGCTGATGTGGGCTGCACAAAAGCCTACGGATGCGAATGGTAAACTAGCCTTTGATATTCCACAGCTTTCTCAGGGCATGCCGGTGCAATTATCTGTGACAGCGTTTAATGCAACTCGTGGGGTCAGTGAATGGATTACAAAAGTTGCTGAGACGGAATTTGCAGTCGGTGAAACACGCATCCAATTACTAGATGCCACGCAAGCTACTCAGCCACCTTTAGCAGCGACCACGGTGCACTTACGTGAATTATTAGCAGATGGTAGTTCGGTATGGGTGAATCAGGGAAATACTGATGCACAAGGTGTACTTCGCCTAAATCTGTTGGCGGGTAAAAAATATGTTCTGGTAGCCCAAGATAAAGCTTTTAATAAATATCGTAACAGTACTCCCTTACAAAAAGGTGACCCGTTTACTTTCAAGTTAGGCTCGCCACCACTCAAAGTTAAGCTGAGTGATGCTTTAACCAATGCAAGTCTGGCCAGTGTGAATATCACTGCCTATCAGTTATTAGAGACAGGTGCTTATCAGTGGCGTACTGCGGCTACCACTAATAACAATGGAGAAGTGATCTTAGATTTACCTGAGTTGAGTACAGGTGGCAAAATTGAATTACGTGCTAGTGCCTATAATCAATTTACCGCTCGTTCCAAGTTGATTACACAAGCAGGCAATGAGGTCTGGAGATTAGGCAGCAGCCGTATCAAAGTTGTTGATGGTACCTTGGCGAACCAGCCTGTATTGGCGAATCATACGGTCTATGTACGCGAAAAACTCACCAATGGTACAGAGCAATGGTTTGCAACTACTAAAACCGATGCCGAAGGTTTCTTACACCTCGATTTACCCGGTTTAGAGCAAGGCCGACAGTTTTATTTACAAGCATTGAGTCCTCTGACCAATACTTATAAAGCCAGTGCTATTCTCAAAACTACAGGGGATTCGGTATTTGTTGTCGGTTCTAATCCTTTAGTCGCTACTTTGAAAGATGCTTATTCCCAACAAGCATGGGTCGGAATTGATGTGGTGGCTTGGCGGATGCTGGCTGATGGCAGTCGACAATGGCGTGGGCAACAAAAGACTGATGCGAATGGTAAAGTGACCTTTGATTTAGCAGAGCTCAATACTGAAAGTGCCACGATTCGCTTACAAACTACGGTCTATAATAAATTTACTGCCACTAGCCCTGCTTATACTCATAGTGGTGCTGTCGATTTTTTACTAGGTTCAGTGGTAGTAACCGTGCGTGATGGCACAGCGGCGAGCCAAGCACTGCTGCCTAATTTAGAGGTGCATCTTCGCGAACAACTCGCGGATGGCACATCAACTTGGCTTGGTAAAGGAACGACTGATAGCAACGGACTCTTGCGGATTGACTTGCCCGATTTAGATAAGGGTAAGCAGTATCGTCTGAATACGATTAGCCCAGTGACAGGACGTTATCGTGATAGCCAAGTGTTGAGTGCGCGGGGTCAATATACCTTCTTAGTAGGCACTCGCTTATTACAAGTAGGCCTGCTCAATGCTCTTAGTGGCGCAGCCGTACCAAATATTAATGTCACTGCTTACAAACTTGATGCTGATGGTGTGAACCGCTGGAAGGGTTGGACGACTAGCGCGAATACCGATGCCCAAGGTTTAGCTAAGCTCGATTCAGAAGCCTTCTCGGTCACAGGTAATCGCTTTATCTTAGTAGCGACTCCCTATAATGGTGGGCGGGTTGATAGCCCTAGTTTTGCTGCAGGTGAATATGCAGTGAAATTTCCAGTGGGAAGCATTCCAGTCACTTTGAGGAATCGAGCCACAGCTAGTGTGATGCCGGATATTAGTTTAAATGCCTATCGCTTGGATGCGAGCAATCGCTTATGGTGGGTCAAAGCTGGCAAAACCGATACAGCTGGGCAAGTGCTGTTCGATTTGGAAACTCTGAGCAGCGGAGATAGGTATGTCTTTGTTGCGCAAGACCCGTTTAAGCAAGGGCGTAATTATTATAGTCGTCTAGTAACTAGCACAGGCGTGGTCGATTTTGGGATTCGCTTAGATGCAGAAGGAAGCCGCTTAGATTTAGAGCTGCCTCGGGTAGAAATACTCACCCCCAAACAAACAGAGGTAGGTACTACAGGCTTTACTCTCACTGGAACTGCCTTAGATAATTGGGCAGTTCGTGAACTTGCAGCGAACATCACTGTTGACAGCACTACCCAAACTTTGACCACTGCATTTAATTCCTTCACTGGTGATTGGTCAGCAAAAGTCCCTAGTAATCTATTAGTAGCGGGTAAAGATACCAAAGTTACTGTAGTAGCTTGGGATAATGCAGGAAATCGTACCGAGCGTACTGTGCAATTTAAGGTGATTGCTGATCAAGCTTTGCCCGTTATTCAAATCAGTTCACATCGTGAAGGCGATGAGGTGGTTAAAACTGGTTTTATCCTCAAAGGCACTGTTAGTGATGACACGGGTGTGGCGAGCTTAACTGCACAAGCGCAAGGTGTAACGAATTTGGCTGCTAAGAATTTGACCTTGAGTAGCCAAGGCGATTGGGCTTGGGTGATTCCAAATGGTCAATTAAGTGCTGGGCAAACTCTTAAGCTCACTCTGACCGCGACAGATGTTAGCGGCAAACAAGCTACTCAAAACCTCGCGTTGAAAGTGATTGGAGCAGCGGCTGAAACTCGTCAATTGGTCAATCGTATTACCTTTGGTGCTTCACCCAGTTTATTGGCTGAGGTGCGGCGTGTAGGGGCTGATGCTTTCTTAGAAGCCCAATTAAAACCTAGTCAGATTCAAGCTCCTGCTTTTGATAGTGCAGTGGCCAACTTACCGTTAGTGACTCCTGAAGATTTACAGGCTTATACCTTATTCCAGATGGTAAATAGCCCGCGCCAGTTGCAAGAAGTGATGACTTGGTTCTGGGATAATCATTTCAATACCAATTTAGATAAAACGGGCGATAAGGTTCTGTATGAGCTGGTGGAAAATGATGTTTTCCGTGCGAATGCTCTAGGAAATTTCTATAACTTATTGCTAAGTAGTGCTCAAAGCCCCGCGATGCTGCTGTATTTGGACAATACCTCGAATGTGAAAGCCAATGCGAATGAAAACTATGCCCGTGAAGTGTTGGAGCTGCATACCGTAGGTGTCAATGGCGGCTATTCACAGCGCGAAGTCGAGTCTTTAGCGGAGATTTTTACTGGCTGGCAAGTAAAAAATGATGCCTTCTACTTTAATGCAACTCAGCATAATGCTGTAGATAAAGTGTTCTGGGGACAAACGATTAAAGGCGGTGGTATCGAGGAAGGTGAGCAGGCTTTGCGTTACTTAGCTCGCCACCCAGCTACTGCCAAGTTTATCTGTTCTAAGCTAATTACTCTGTTTGTGAGTGATAAGCCGGTGGAGGCATTGTTACAGCGTTGCTCAGCCAGTTTTATTGAAACTGCTAGCCAACCGGATCAAATTGCTCAGGTATTGCGCACGCTTCTAACCGCACCGGAATTTAATGCAGAACAGCATTTTAATAGTAAATTCCGCACTCCCCTAGAGTTTAGTGTCGCCTCTGTACGTGCCTTTGCAGGGCAAGTTAGTACAACAGGCTTGGTCGAAGAAACCAAACGCATGGGCTTAAATTTATATCGCAATCCAGTGCCGACAGGTTGGTCAGAAACTGGGGATGATTGGATTAGTACGGGCTTATTGCAGGAACGTATTCGCTTTGTGAATCGCTTAGTTGGCAGCAATGTAGCTGGTATTCAATTAGACCCAGCCGCTTTCTTCCGTAGTCGTGGTGCATTGACCACCGAAAGTATCTTGGCAGAAAGCTTTGATCTGCTGATGAATAATCAATACAGCACAGTCGAGTGGCAGACTGCTTTTGATATTTTGAATGCAGAAGGGCAATTTGATTTAGACGCCGCGACTGCAAATACACGCTTAAAAGCGATGTTGGCGACCTTGCTTAGTTATCCAGCATGTAACTACCAATAATAAGGATAAAGACCATGCAACGACGTGATTTTCTAAAGTTAATGCTTTCCTCATCTTTAGCGGGAAGTGCTTGGCTGTTAGATGATTCTTTTCGTTTGAGTGCAGCGCAAGCTTCAATTGCACCCAAAACCTTAGTGGTGATTTTTCAACGTGGGGGCTGTGATGGTTTAAATGTTGTTGTGCCTTATGCAGATATGGATTACTACCGCTTACGCCCCGGTATCGCGATTGCTCCGGCAGGGCAAACCAATGGTGCTTTGGATTTGAATGGTTATTTTGGTTTACATCCAGCTATGCAAAGTTTGCATCGGCTCTATCAACAGCAGCAAGTTGCAGTTTTTCCAGCCGTGCATTATCCACAAGCTTCTTTGTCGCATTTTGATAGCCAACAATTTATTGAAAGCGCTGCGCTCCGTAGTGATTTGGATGGTTGGCTCAATCGGCATTTAGCCAGCTCACTGAATAGCACAGGTATGCGTGGCGTGGGCTTTGGTAATGAGCTAGCTCAGGCTTTACGCGGTAATGTAGTAGTTTCGTCGCTTAAAGATTTAGCGAATTTTGATTTGGGCATCAGTGATAGTGAAGAAATGCGCTTAAGTTCGCGCCTCAATACAGTATATGCCCAACATCCTGAGGATATTAATCCTTATGCCAAACTGCTAAAGCAAACGGGTCAGACTTTACTACGAGATTTAGATCTAACGCGCCAAATTGATCCAAAAGCTTATCGCCCCGCTAATGGGGCGGTCTATCCGGTTAATCTGTTTGGAAGCCAATTGCAACAAACTGCCCAATTGATTAAGCAAGGTGTGGGCTTGGAGGTTGCTGCAATTGATCTGGGTGGATGGGATACGCATAGCGGTCAAGGCGGAGCTGCTGGGCCGCAAGCAAATTTATTAAAAGTATTTGCAGATGGTATTGCGGCTCTTTGCGCCGATTTGGGTGCGAGTATGCAAAATGTGCTGGTCTTAACCATGACTGAGTTTGGACGCACCGCCGAGGAGAATGGGAGTGGTGGTACGGATCATGGCAATGCTTCGGCTTGGTTTGCAGTGGGTGGCGGTGTGAAAGGCGGCATTTATGGGACTTGGCCGGGCTTAGCCAAAGAAAAATTATATTTGCAGCGCTATTTAGCCCATAGCGTGGATTTTCGAGATATTTTTGCTGAGGTTTTAAGTAAACATCTGGGGAATACGGCACTTAATCAGTTGATACCGAATTATACACCGCAACTGCGTAATTTTATCGCTTAAGATGGTCTACAATTGGTTACTGCTCTAGTCTGTCGTATTGTCTTAGATGTTTATTGACGTTTACGTAAACGTAATTTACTATCTAGGCATCTTGCGAACTGAGGAGAGAGGTTATCATGAGTTCGAGTCTAAATTTTGCTCTAGGCGAAACGGTCGATATGCTGCGTGAAGCAGTACGCAGTTTCGCTGTCCAAGAAATTGCCCCCATTGCCGCTGAAACTGATCGTTCTAATGAATTCCCCAATGAGCTTTGGCCAAAATTTGGCGAGATGGGCTTATTAGGTATTACCGTGCCGGAAGAGTATGGCGGTAGTGGGATGGGCTATTTGGCGCACATGGTGGCGATGGAAGAAATTAGCCGTGCTTCCGCCTCGATTGGTTTGAGCTATGGCGCACATTCCAATCTGTGCGTGAATCAAATTAATCGCAATGGCAATGATGCGCAAAAGCGTAAATATCTATCCAAGCTCATTAGCGGTGAACACATTGGCGCACTTGCTATGTCAGAGCCAGGTGCTGGTTCGGATGTAGTCAGCATGCGTATGCGAGCTGAGAAAAAGGGCGATAAATATGTCCTGAATGGCACTAAAATGTGGATTACCAATGGCCCTGATGCCGATGTAATTGTGGTGTATGCCAAAACGGATCCACAGGCTGGTTCTAAAGGTATGACTACCTTCATAGTCGAGAAAAGTTTCGGCTTTAAAGTTGCGCAAAAGCTCGACAAGCTTGGGATGCGGGGTTCCAATACCGGCGAGTTAGTCTTTGAAGATGTTGAGGTTCCTGAAGAAAACGTACTCGGTCAGGTTGGGCGTGGTGCTGCCGTTTTAATGAGCGGTTTGGATTATGAACGTGCGGTGTTATCCGGTGGTCCGTTGGGTATCATGCAGGCTTGTATGGATGTGGTTGTGCCTTACATCCATGAGCGTAAACAGTTCGGGCAAAGCATCGGCGAATTCCAATTGATTCAAGGCAAAATCGCTGATATGTACACTAGCCTCAATGCTTGTAAAGCTTATGTGTATGCGGTGGGTGCAGCCTGTGATCGGGGCGAAACTACTCGTAAAGATGCTGCTGGAGCTATTCTCTATTCTGCGGAAAAAGCTACACAAATGGCATTGGATGCCATCCAAATTCTCGGTGGCAATGGCTATATGAATGAATACCCTACAGGGCGTTTATTGCGTGATGCCAAGCTCTATGAGATTGGGGCGGGGACTTCTGAAATTCGCCGCATGTTGATTGGGCGCGAACTGTTTAATGAAACGCGTTGAGGTACAGCATGAGTGATCCAATTGTAATTGTGAGTGCAGCGCGTACCCCAATGGGTGGGTTTCAAGGTGATTTTGCCGGTCTTTCTGCACCCGAATTAGGTGCAGTGGCGATTCGTGGTGCGGTGGAGCGTGCAGGTATTAGCCCTGATGAGGTGCAAGAAGTGATTATGGGTTGCGTCTTGCCAGCAGGATTAGGCCAAGCACCTGCCCGCCAAGCCGCTTTAGGTGCAGGTTTGCCCTTGCATGCGGGTTGTACCACCATCAATAAAGTCTGCGGTTCGAGTATGAAGGCGACTATGCTCGCCCACGATTTATTGGTAGCTGGTACGAATCAAGTGATGGTGGCAGGTGGCATGGAGTCCATGTCCAATGCGCCTTACTTTATCGCCAAAGCCCGCACTGGATTACGCATGGGGCATGGTGAAATCAAAGATCATATGTTCTTTGATGGCCTTGAAGACGCTTATGAGAAAGGGCGGTTAATGGGGACTTTCGCCGAAGAATGCGCAGATATGTTCCAGTTCAGCCGCGAGCAGCAAGACGAATTTGCGATTGCTTCTTTAACACGTGCTAAAACTACGATTGAAACAGGTGCTTTCAAAGACGAAATCGTACCTGTTACGGTTAAAACTCGTAAAGGTGAGGCGCAAATCAATACCGATGAGCAACCGCATAAAGCCGCCATTGATAAAATCCCAAGCTTAAAACCCGCCTTCCGCAAAGATGGCACGGTGACAGCAGCCAATTCTAGCTCGATTTCGGATGGTGCAGCTGCACTGGTGTTAATGCGTCAATCCGAAGCCGAAAAGCGCGGTTTAAAGCCCTTAGCTGTGATTAAAGGGCATAGCACTTTGGCGCAAAAACCTGCTTTATTTACTACTGCGCCGGTGTATGCGATTCAAAATTTGCTGGGAAAAATTGGTTGGCAACTAGATCAGGTTGATCTATTTGAGATCAATGAAGCCTTTGCGGTGGTAACGATGGCAGCGATGAAAGCACTGGATTTACCGCATGATAAAGTCAATGTGAATGGTGGGGCTTGTGCTTTGGGGCATCCGATTGGTGCTTCGGGGGCGCGCATTATTGTCACTTTGTTGTCAGCTTTAAAGCAACGCAATTTGAAGCGCGGTGTCGCATCCTTGTGTATTGGTGGGGGTGAAGCGACGGCGATTGCGGTCGAGCTAGTTTAAACCCCTCCCAGCCTCCCCTTATCAGGGGAGGAGCGAAGATAGCATAGCAACCAGTCTCTTATTTCCTCCCTTGATAAGGGGAGGGCTAGGGTGGGGTTAAAGACAAACGCTAGGATATTCAAGATGATACTAACTGATGAACAAGTCTTAATTCGCAACACGGTGCGGCAATATATCCACGATAATGTCACGCCGTTTGCAGCCGACTGGGATCGCGATAGCACCTTTCCCGCGCAGCAACTCAAGGAAATGGGCGGCCTCGGTTTATATGGCATGGTCGTACCAGAAGAATGGGGTGGCTCGAATGTGGGTTATGTATCCCTTGCCTTGGCGATTGAAGAAGTAGCCGCCGGTGATGGTGCTAGTTCTACCATTCTAAGCGTGCAAAATTCAGTCGTCTGTGGCCCCATCCTCACTTATGGCAGCGATTATCTCAAAGAAACTTATCTGAAGCCGCTTGCCTCCGGTGAAATGTTGGGTTGCTTTTGCCTGACAGAATCGCACGCAGGTTCGGATGCAGCCGCGATTAAAACCCGTGCGGTGAAAGACGGTGATTCCTATGTGATCAACGGCAGCAAGCAATTCATCACCTCCGGCAAGAATGCCCAAGTCGCGATTGTGTTTGCGGTCACCGACCCGAATGCAGGCAAAAAAGGGATTAGCGCCTTTGTAGTGCCCACCAATAATGCAGGCTATAAAGTCGCCAGCATTGAAAAGAAAATGGGGCAACATGCTTCCGATACCGCCTCGATTTTCTTTGAAGATTGCCGTGTTCCAGCAACTCATTTACTCAGCAAAGAAGGCGAAGGCTACAAGATTGCTTTGAGTAATCTGGAAGGCGGACGCATTGGCATTGCTGCGCAATGTATCGGGATGGCGCGGGCTGCCTATGAAGCGGCTTTAGCTTATGCGCAAGAACGCACTAGTTTTGGTAAACCGATTATTGAGCATCAGGCGGTGGCTTTCCGTTTAGCGGATATGGCAACTAAGATTGAGGCAGCACGCTTACTGGTTTTGAATGCAGCACGGTTACGCGATGCGGGTGAGCCGTGTTTAAAAGAAGCCTGTATGGGCAAGTTATTTGCCTCGGAAATGGCGGAACAAGTCTGTTCGGATGCGATTCAAACCCTAGGTGGTTATGGCTATTTGAATGACTTTCCGGTGGAACGCATTTATCGCGATGTGCGCGTATCGCAGATTTATGAAGGCACAAGCGATATTCAACGTATGGTGATTACGCGCCAAATTATGGAGGCTTAAATGGCTAAGACTCTGGATTTTTACTTCGACTTCTATTCGCCTTATGGCTATTTAGCGCATTATAAAATGGATGCGATTGCTGAGCGTTATGGCTACCAAGCCAATTGGCATGCGATTTTATTGGGGCCAGCCTTTAAAGCAGTGGGATCTAAGCCCTTGCTGGATATTCCGCTGGTAGGTGAGTATTCGGCGCATGATTTTGCCCGTACTGCGCGCTTAGAAGGTGTGCCGTTTGTGATGCCTGCGACCTTTCCGGGGGCGACTTTAGCGGCGGGGCGTGCCTTCTATTGGTTGCAGGATCAAGACCCAGCATTAGCCAAACGCTTTGCTAAAGCCGCGTATAAAGCTGCCTTTGCTGAGGGGCAAGATTTATTACAGCTAGAGACGATTAAACGGGTGGCTAGTGCTGAAGGGATTGATGCCGAAGCGCTAGAGGCCGCGATTCAAACCGATGCCGTAAAAGAGCGCTTTAAAACCGCCGTGCAAGAATCCTTGGATAAAGGGGTATTTGGTTCGCCGTTTGTGGTGGTCGATGGTGAACAGTTCTGGGGAAATGATCGGATTCCACAAGTTGAGCAATGGTTAGCGCGAGGAGGTTGGTAATGAGCGTAGTAAGCACCACAGTGAATAGTCGCTCGGAAGATTTCCGCGCCAATGCCGCCGCCATGCAAACACAAGTCGATGACTTACGCGCTAAAGTTGCCCAAATCAGCTTAGGCGGGGGCGAAAAAGCCCGTCAAAAGCATTTAGAGCGGGGCAAACTGTTACCGCGTGAACGCATTCGCGTATTGCTGGATAAAGGCTCGCCCTTTTTAGAAATCTCCCAATTCGCCGCCTATGGCATGTATAACAATGAAGTGCCAGCCGCTGGCGTGATTGCGGGGATTGGGCGAGTGAGTGGGCAGGAGTGCATGATTGTCGCCAATGATGCAACGGTCAAAGGTGGTACTTACTTTCCGCTTACGGTGAAAAAGCATTTGCGTGCCCAAGCGATTGCTTTAGAAAACCGTTTGCCGTGTATTTATCTGGTCGATTCGGGTGGTGCGTTTTTGCCGCTACAGGATGAGGTCTTTCCTGATCGTGAGCATTTCGGGCGGATTTTTTATAATCAAGCCAATATGTCCGCACTGGGTATTCCGCAGATTGCCGTCGTGATGGGGTCGTGTACAGCAGGTGGTGCGTATGTGCCTGCCATGTGCGATCAAAGCATTATCGTAAAAGAGCAGGGCACGATTTTCCTTGGTGGCCCACCTTTAGTGCGTGCGGCGACGGGTGAAGTGGTGAGTGCCGAAGAGTTAGGCGGGGCGGATACCCATTCGCGCATTTCCGGTGTAACCGATCATTATGCTTTGAATGACACCCACGCTTTGAGTATGGCGCGAGAAATTGTCGCGGATCTCAATCGCAAAAAAACCATGTCGGTGCAAGTGCAAAAACCTGCCGAGCCTTTATATCCCGCCCACGAGCTATACGGCATTATTCCGCAAGATGCACGCAAACCCTTCGATATTCGCGAAGTGATTGCGCGGATTGTAGATGGCAGCGAATTTGATGAATTTAAAAAGCTCTATGGCACGACCATTGTCTGTGGCTTTGCGCATATTCATGGTTATCCGGTGGGCATTGTTGCTAATAATGGGATTTTGTTTTCTGAGTCGGCCTCCAAAGCTGCACACTTTATCGAGTTATGCGCTAAGCGCAAGATTCCGTTGGTATTTTTGCAAAACATTACCGGCTTTATGGTCGGTAAAAAGGCTGAGCATGGCGGTATTGCCAAAGATGGTGCCAAGATGGTGACAGCGGTGGCCTGTGCGAAAGTGCCCAAATTTACCGTGATTATTGGCGGGAGTTTTGGGGCGGGTAACTATGCCATGTGCGGGCGTGCGTATGGTGGGCGCTTCTTGTGGATGTGGCCGAACGCGCGTATTTCCGTTATGGGTGGCGAGCAAGCTTCCAAGGTCTTGAGCCAAGTACGTAGCGATGCTTTAGAAGCGCAAGGCAAAACCTGGAGCGCTGAGGAGCAAGCCGAGTTTGAGCGTCCGGTGCGTGAGCAATACGAAACGCAAGGACATCCGTATTACGCGAGTGCAAGGCTGTGGGATGATGGGATTATTGACCCGAAAGATACGCGTAAAGTCTTGGCGCTTAGTTTAGCTTCTGCCTTGAATGCGCCGATTGAAGATACCAACTTTGGCATCTTCAGGATGTAAGGAGAAAATCATGTTCACTAAAATCCTGATTGCCAATCGTGGCGAAATTGCCTGCCGAGTTGCACGCACCGCAAGACGCTTAGGTATAAAAACCGTCGCGGTTTATTCCACTGCCGACGCCCACGCCCAGCACGTCAAAGCCTGCGACGAAGCCTATTGGATCGGTGAAGCCCCTGCTGCGGAAAGCTATTTACGCGCCGATAAAATCTTAGAAATCGCGAAATTATCCGGCGCTCAAGCCATCCATCCGGGCTATGGTTTCTTATCCGAAAATGCTGGGTTTGCCGAAAGTTGCAAACAAGCAGGCATAGTGTTCATTGGTCCACCGACCCAAGCGATTATTGCGATGGGCTTAAAAAGCGAGTCCAAGCGCTTAATGACTGAAGCGCAAGTGCCACTCGTACCCGGCTATCATGGCGCAGATCAAAGCATCGACTTACTGCGTGAACAATCGCAAGTCATCGGCTATCCACAACTGATCAAAGCCAGCGCGGGCGGCGGTGGTAAGGGGATGCGTGTAGTAAAAAACTTTGCCGAGTTTGATGCTGCATTAGCTTCTGCCAAGCGGGAAGCGATTTCTTCGTTTGGCAATGATAGCGTGTTGATTGAGCGCTATTTACAGAAACCGCGCCATATTGAGTTGCAAGTATTTGCCGATACACTCGGTAATGTGGTGCACGTATTTGAGCGTGATTGCTCGATTCAACGTCGCCACCAGAAAGTGATTGAAGAAGCACCCGCACCCGGTATGACGCCGGAATTACGTCAGGCAATGGGGCAAGCGGCGATTAATGCCGCCAAGGCGATTGGCTATGTGGGCGCAGGGACAGTGGAGTTTCTGCTGGATCAAAGCGGCGAATTTTTCTTTATGGAAATGAATACCCGCTTGCAGGTCGAACATCCGGTCACGGAAATGATTTCAGGGCAGGATTTGGTCGAGTGGCAATTGCGTGTAGCGAATGGCGAGCCACTGCCACTCACGCAAGAGCAGCTCAAAATCAATGGGCATGCGTTTGAAGCGCGCGTCTATGCCGAAACCCCTGAGCGCGATTTCTTACCTGCTACGGGGCGCTTAACTTATCTACATGCGCCAACCGAAACCGAGTATGTGCGCATTGATACTGGCGTGCGTCAAGGCGATGAAGTCAGCATGTTCTACGATCCAATGATCGCTAAATTGATCGTCTGGGGTGCGGATCGTAATCAAGCTTTACAACGCTTACAGGCCGCCTTGAGTGATTATTATATTAGTGGTGTGAAAACCAATTTAGTTTTCCTGTCCACTTTGTCGAGCTTGCCTGATTTTGCTGCGGCAAAATTGGATACCGGTTTTATTGAGCAGCATTTGGAGGCGCTATTCCCCAAAGCGAGTACGCCACCGAATGAGGTGTTGGCAGCCGCTTGTTTAGCGGAGTTAGTCTCGCGCCAAGAGCAAGCTAGCCAAACTCAAGCCAGTAGCACTGATCCTTATTCACCGTGGGCAATTGCCGATGCGTGGCGGATGAATCAGGAGGGGATGGATAGTTTTGAGTTCCAATTGGGCGAAGAACTGTATCCGGTACAAGGTTGTTATCGTGCGGATGCTTATTATGTGCAAACCCCACAAGGTGAACAGCGCTTAAGTGGTGAGCGCTTGGGTGAGTACGAATGGCTAGTGACTTTAGGGCAAAAAACCTTCCGCGCTAAAGTCTTGGATAATTCCACCGTATTATGGGGGGGCAAGGCTTGGGAGTTACGCCTACATGATCCAGTGCATGAAGTGGATGAGACTAGTGTACACGGTGGCAATTTAACTGCACCGATGCCGGGAGCTGTGGTTGCGGTACAAGTCGAGGTGGGCGCTAAGGTACAAGCAGGCGATGCCTTAATGATCGTAGTAGCCATGAAAATGGAGCACACCATCACCGCACCGCACGCTGGCGAAGTTAAAGAAATTTATTTCCAAGTTGGCGATCAGGTCAAAGATGGCGATGTGTTACTCAGCTTGGAGCAAAGCCATGAGCCTGCCTAAACGTGTGAAAATCGTCGAAGTCGGGCCACGCGATGGCTTACAAAACGAACCAACGCCTGTGAGTTTAGAAACCAAAATTGCTTTAGTAGAAAAGCTGGTTGATGCAGGTTTGTCGGTGGTTGAGGTTGGCAGTTTCGTATCGCCCAAATGGGTTCCTCAGATGGCAGGTAGCGCAGAGGTGTATACTGGTATTCAACAGCGTGCAGGGGTAAGTTACCCGATGCTAGTGCCTAATCTCAAAGGCATGGAAGGCGCGCTTGCAGCAGGTGTACAAGAGATTGCCATTTTCGCTGCTGCCTCTGAGACTTTTGCGCAGAAAAACACCAATTGCAGTATTGCCGAAAGCCTTGAGCGCTTTGAGGCCGTGATACAACAAGCTCAAGCGCAGCAGATTAAAGTGCGTGGTTATGTCTCTTGTGTACTCGGTTGCCCGTATGAAGGTGAAATTGCCCCTGAGAAAGTAGCAGAGGTTGCTAGCAAGCTGTATGACATGGGCTGCTATGAAATCTCCTTGGGCGATACCGTCGGTGTGGGTACGCCTTTAAAAGCCCAAGCTATGATTCATGAAGTCGCCAAACGTGTGCCGATTGAGCAGTTAGCCGCACATTTTCATGATACCTATGGGCAGGGCTTAGCGAATCTTTTCGCAGTATTGCAGTTAGGGGTGGCGACGATTGATAGCTCAGTCTCAGGCTTGGGTGGTTGCCCTTATGCTAAGGGGGCGAGTGGTAATGTCGCTACTGAAGATGTGTTGTATATGCTGAATGGGATGGGCATTGAAACAGGTGTGGATTTGCCTAAATTGCTAGAAGCGGGGCGGTTTATTTCAGATAGTTTGGGGCGCTTGCCAGCTTCTAAGGTAGGGCGGGCTTTATATCAGATTTAAGGTGAGCACGGATGGCCTTAGCGAGCAGTGTCAAACGCACGAAATTACATCATCGTAGTATCCAATGTGAAGGTTTTAAGCGTGAGGATGGCCTCTGGGATATTGAGGCGCATCTAACCGATCAACGTTCCTATGATTGTAGTTATGATCCTGAACATCGCGGCGGCCTGATTCGGGCGGGTGAAAATGTGCACAATATGCGGGTGCGCTTGACTCTCGATTTAGATTTTCTGATTCATGATGCGGTGGCTATTTCTGATGAGACGCCTTTTCCGATTTGCTTCCAAGCCGCTAAAGTGATGCCGCGTCTAATTGGTTTGCGTATGGGCAAGGGCTGGCTGAAGGAAGTTCGTGAGCGGATTAGCACCGAGGTTTCTTGTACCCACTTGATTGATTTACTCACCCCAATTGCGAATACGGCCTATCAAACTATGCATGCTGCTTTGGAGGAGCGTGCCGAACAACGGAAGCGTGAGGATAAAAATTTTACTCGGAAGAAATTGGGAATTTTAGATACCTGTATCGCCTTGGCGAGCGATGGGGAAGTCGTAAAGCGGCAGTGGCCAGAGTTTTATACAGGGGCTAAGCATGAGTAAAGTGTTTGATCTCGTCAGCTTGTAATTGCAGGAGTTCTTCGGCTAAGCGCAGCTCAAAATGAGCCACGGAAGGATTGCCACGTTTGCCTTTGGCAGCCCGTTGCCAAGCAAGATAAAGATTGCCGAAGTCGATCAACTGTGGATATAAATTGTCGAAAACTTTAGGCATCTATCCGCTCTAAAAAAATTCGTGCCGCTACGTGGCAGATTCAACCTCACCCCAACCCCTCTCCTCGCTTGGAGAGGGGCTACTAATCAGAATAACAGAAAGCAGTATTCAGAAAACAGAATTCAGCAATCAGCAGCCAGGGAGAAGGCACAAACTCGAAATCCCAGAATGATGCCTCGATCAGTAGGACGATTCCAATTACGAACCGCACACCGCAGATAGTCGACCGTATTGCTCCAAGAACCGCCGCGCCTTGCCCTAACCCTGAGGCTAATTTGACCGATGCCCGCTAGACGTGCAAGCTTATTCAGCAAATTAACTCACGACTGTAAAGGCAAACATGAAAGATCTATTAGGTGTAGCCGGTGTATTACTACTCTTAGCAGGAATAACAGCCCTTATTATCGGCACGGCGCGCTATTTTTTCCCGACGCTGGAGCAATTTTTCCCTGAAAGCTTTAAGAAACCCTTGTCGTTTCAATATGGAACTTATTATTTTTTAGCAGGCTTGATTTGTCTTTTGTTGGTGTAGGTCAACACAAGTTTAAACTTTCAGATTTAACCTTTTGAGCCTCAGATAAAAGGACAAGTAAGCAGCAATCTTATAGTGTATTAGCCTATGCCATAAGCATACATTAAAGGAGGCTTGCTGATGCATACTAATGAGCACCGTCATGTACGCCTATTTCGCAATGGACGCAATCAAGCTATTCGTATTCCTAGAGAGTTTGAGTTGGAAGGCTCAGAGGCTATTATCCATCGCAAGGGTAAGTACTTAATTATCGAGCCAATTACAAAACAGAGTTTGTTAGAGTTTCTAAAAACTCAGCCCAAGCGGGATGAAGAGTTCCCTAAGAGCATTGATAGACTTCCTATTGATGACCTAGAGTTTTGAGTTATGTCTACTCGTCACCTAGGTTTTACCTTGGTTACAGATAATCTTAGCGAGTTTCAACGCGTGCCAAATTTGTTGATAGAAAACTGGTTAAGCTAAACCAGTAGTCAAATGTTTAGCTAGTTTGAGCAGTTAATACTGCAGATTTTCTTAACTTTTCAAGCTCACTCAAAGCATCTTCTTGCATAGAAAAAGGCACTCCCCAGTAATCAAAAATGCCACCTTGTTTGGAGTTTTGGCCGCAAATTACCATAACGCCTGTGCCTAAGGTGGTTTTTAAGTGAGTGGCTAACCAGCCAACAAAACCAGAGTTATCAACATTAGCTGGAAAATGAAAAGAGAAGAGAGCGAATAGTTCAGCATCTGGCTGTTGATAGGGTACTAAAGCACTCCACACTTGCTGATCCCGTACCAAAGCTAAAGCTTGGTTGACCATTTCCTGCGGAAATGTCTCCACAGGAAACTCCAAAAATGCATAGCTTCCTGTATAAGCCTGAAAATGAGCTTGAGCAATCACTGAGCGTAAACGTTGCTCAGTCTGCTCAGTAGTTTCATTGCTGATATACATCTAAATTTGCTCCACTTTTTTAGAAAACATTTACGTTGATTATGTATAGTTAGTTTGATTTAATGCAATTAAGTTGTCATTTTTAACGGGTTTTTATGTCGAAAAGCACTGTTCAACTCAAACAGTTTGGCAATATTCCGTTGATGCATCAAACAGTATGTTCGGTCCTGAAAAACTACAAAACACCCAATAATAAAATTGCTCGTTGGTTAGAAGATGGAGTATTACTGCCTGTAAAACGTGGGTTGTATGTTGTATCGCCTGAAGTAAGTGGCAAGCCAATAGAGCGGTTACTAGTGGCTAATCTATTGTATGGCCCCTCTTGTGTATCACTAGATTATGCGTTATGGCATTACGGTCTAATCCCAGAAACTGTGCTGGAAGTCACTTCTGTAACTATCCGCCGTAGTCAACTTTTTGAAACTGAACTAGGGCGTTTCTCTTATCAACATTTACCTCAGGGCTTATATCCTATTGGTATGCAATCTATACAGCTAACGACTGGCAGCTATTGCTTGTTAGCAACACCCGCAAAAGCGTTATGTGACCGCTTGATATTAACTCGTCAGTTACGGATACATTCAGTCAAGTCTATGCAGCAGTTTTTACTGAATGACTTACGTTTTGATAGGGAAGAAGCTCAAGTGATTGACTTAACTATAGTTGCAGCTTATGAACAAGTTGGACATAAAGTTGAACTGTTAAAACATCTATATGAGGCAATCAAACAATGGCAATGACTGTCTTAGAGCAAATGTTGAATCGTTATCCTTTAACTTTGGTTGAGCAACAAGATCAAGCACTTCGAGAGGTGATGCAGGAAATAGCCTTAGCAGGTCTTAATCGTGCGGGGTTTTTCGAACAGGCTGCTTTTTATGGAGGTACTTGTTTACGTATTTTTTATGGCTTGCCTCGTTTTTCAGAAGACTTAGATTTTTCTTTATTACAGCCTAAAGCAGGTTTTTCTTTGCAACCCTATTTCAAAGCTGTGATTGAAGAGTTTCAGGCTTTAGGCTTAGAAGTTGATATTACAGTTAAGCAGAAGACTGTTGATAGCCAAATTGAATCAGCCTTCTTGAAAAATAATACTCAAGTGTTCAGCTTAACTATTAGCCATAGCCGCAAAATCAAAATCAAATTAGAGGTTGATACTTTACCCCCTTTAGGCTTTTCTACGGAAGAAAGGCTCTTGCTACAACCGTTTTCTTTTTATGTAAAATGTTTTACCTTGTCTGATTTATTTGCTGGTAAGTTGCATGCATTGCTATTTAGGCAATGGAAGAATCGTGTAAAGGGACGGGATTGGTTCGATTTTGAATGGTATGTACGTCACAAGGTTAGGCCTAATTTAGAGCATTTCGCTAGGCGCAGTTTCGAAAGTGGTGCAATTCACCAAAGCTCAATTTCTGAAGCAGAGTTAAAAAAACTTTTGCAGCAGCGTATCCAGATTGTAGATTTTGAGAGTGCTAAACAAGATGTAGAAAAGTTTGTGCCTGATAGCAAAGTGTTAAATATTTGGTCAAAAGAATACTTTCTACAGTTGACTCAACAAATGATGGCATCATTTTAATTAAATTTAGTTGTTAGACCAGCGTGCTTTAATTAAAGCACGCTCCTTGTTTGTAGAAAAATCAACCCAAAAAGCGCTGATAAGCCGGATTATCGGTCTCGTCCCAATACTCATAAGCTAACTGATCTAGGGTTTGCTTAAACTCCTCACGCTCTGCGGATGGAACTTGAATTCCAACTAAGACCCGTCCGAAATCTGAGCCGTGATTGCGATAGTGGAACAAACTAATATTCCAGCCTGCGCTCATGCTGGTTAAAAAGTGTAATAAAGCACCGGGGCGCTCAGGGAACATGAAGCGGTAAATCAATTCATTCTCAACACCTTGCCCATGCCCACCGACCATATAGCGTAAATGCACTTTGGCCACTTCATTGTCGGTCATATCAATGAAGGAATAGTTTTGAGCTTTTAATTCATTAATCAGCTTTTCGCGTTCACCTTTGCCACCGGGAATCTTGACCCCTGCAAAAACTTGAGCCGCTTTAGAGTCGGCATAGCGGTAGTTGAATTCAGTAATAGCCCGATTCCCTACCGCGCGACAGAATTGGCGGAAGCTACCCGGTTGTTCTGGAATAGTAACCGCTAACAGAATTTCGCGGCCTTCACCTAATTCAGCGCGTTCCGCCACATGGCGCAAACGGTCGAAGTTAATGTTCGCACCACTGGTAATCGTGACTATATTTTTGCCTTCCCAACCTTGCTCTGCGACATACTTTTTAATCCCAGCCACCCCTAGAGCGCCGGCTGGCTCTAGTAAAGTGCGGGTTTCTTCAAACACATCTTTGATGGCTGCACAGGTTTCATCGGTGTTCACTAGAATTACATCATCGACTACTTGTTGAGCAATCGCGAAGGTTTGTTCACCAATTAACTTAACCGCAGCACCATCGGCAAAAGTACCTACTTGAGACAGTTGTACTCGTTTGCCTGCTTTAAAAGAGTCGTGCAGAGTAGGGGCTTCTTCATGTTCAACACTAATCACCTTAGTGCTGGGATAGAGGTATTTGAGGTAACTCGCTACCCCTGAAATTAAACCGCCGCCACCTACTGCAAGGAAAATTGCATCAATCGGATCTTGATGCTGGCGTAAGAGTTCCATAGCAATCGTGCCTTGGCCTGCAATCACATCCAGATCATCAAAAGGATGCACAAAGGTCATCCCTTCTTCTTGTTCTAAATGCCGAGCATGTGCATAGGCTTCATCAAAATTGTTCCCATGAATAACAACTTCACCACCGAAAGATTTCACTGCATTAATTTTAATATCAGGTGCGACTTTAGGCATGACAATAATTGTTCTAATCCCTAAGGTTTTCCCAGATAAAGCGACACCTTGCGCATGATTACCTGCAGAGGCAGCAACGATGCCACGTGCGCGTTCTTCAGGGGTGAGCTGAAACATGCGATTAAACGCACCCCGTAATTTGAAAGAAAATACGGGTTGCAAATCTTCGCGCTTCAGGAAAATTCGATTATTCAAACGCTGGCTAAGATTTTTGGCAAAATCTAAAGGAGTCTCTTTCGCCACGTCATAAACACGGGCGGTCAGGATGCGTTCGATTAAGGATTTATCAGCGGTATTCATATCTACTCAGTGTCGCAGCAGTTGCGGGTCAGGTAGTATAGGCCAAACTCCCAACGCAAGCATTAGGTGATGTATTACGATGACTCAAGATGAGATGAAAAAAGCCGCCGCGCAAGCCGCACTCGCATATGTCGAAGCTGGCTCAATTATTGGCATTGGTACAGGCTCTACCGCGAATTACTTCATTGATTTATTGGCACAAATGAAAATTAAACTGGAAGCGACAGTTGCCAGTTCCATTGCCAGTGCTGAGCGCTTACAAAAGCATGGAATTCGTGTGCTTGACTTAAATGAAGCGGGGCAGTTAGCTTTATATGTGGATGGTGCGGATGAGTCGAATCATCAATTACAGTTAATTAAAGGCGGCGGTGCAGCTTTAACACGTGAGAAAATCGTCGCGGGGGCGAGTGATAAATTCGTTTGTATTGCAGATGGTACGAAGTTAGTGGATGTCTTAGGTAAATTCCCACTACCGATTGAAGTCATTCCGATGGCACGAGAGTTAGTTTCACGCGAGATTGTGAAATTGGGTGGTAAGCCGGTCTTGCGCCCGAACTGCACGACGGATAATGGTAATGTGATTGTTGATGTGCATGGTTTAGCCATTACGGACGCTAAACACTTAGAGAGCCAGCTCAACCATATTCCAGGTGTAGTGACGAATGGCTTATTTGCCTTACGCCCTGCCGATGTGCTCATTCTAGGCACACCGGAGGGCATCAAAACCTTAACCGCTTAATAGCAAGCATTAATCATTACTTGATTCCACTGCGCCGAATACTCTAAAGCAGCACTTAGGTATTTGGCGTGATTTTCGCCGTATAAAGCGTCCGTGACGCCATCCAAACAGCGGGTCGGACATTGACCTTGTGCACTCGCATACACTTCAGCTTTTAAGCCCGGGACGGTACGGCTGCGGCCTGCATTACACAGAAAATAACGCTCACCTCTTGCAATGGCCGCTTGTGCATCTTGCTTAGGGTTTTTGCTTTGTAATTCAATGAGTTTTTTCACGAATTGTGCATCTTCTGTAGAGACAGTTTGCTGTGGCATTTGCGTTGTATTGCTAGAAACTTGATTACTTGGCATTTCCCGACAGGCTCCCACAGCTAAACCTAAACTCGTTAAGATTAGGGTGGTTAATACAGATTTAACAAGATTCATGCTTGTGTTCCTTGAGTAGCAAAGCGTTGACGGAAGAAAACTCCAAAGCCAACTAATAGCACTAATTCAAGCGGGAAAGAACCTGTACCACCGTTAGTATAAACTCCGCCAGAGCTACCAGTTTCTGCTGAGGTCGGGTTCGCATCAGATAATGCAAAGAAAATATTATTACTGCATTTCACACGAATCGTATTTTTTGTACCTAAGGTACTCGGCAGCGTCACGCTGGCGGCACCATCATTCGGTGTATTGCTGAGTAAGGTTTGGAAATTTTCATTGGTGGTCGTGCTGCTCATATTCAGAGCAATATCGACATTGGCGCAGCTAATTGGTGCTTGATCCGTTTTTGCTACATTCCAAGTCACATTCAGCGCACTACCTGCATTTAGGCTCGCATTCTTTGGTGCAGTCACTTCAAACGCAGACCCCGTGTCTTGAACTTGTACGACCATATCATCCGAACCAATACCACCTTTCCCATCGCGGGCTTGTAAACGGAAATTCAGCGGTCGAGTTTGGCTAGCTAAGGTTTCACCATAAGTATGGCTACTAGAGAATAAATCACTCAAGCGTGGAATCGTGCGGCTGGGTGAGCTGCTAGGCAACTGTGCACGCACTAACGCATTATCGCCGGTATCTATATCGACTTTGGAGGCGGTGCCTAAATCAATTTGCTCCCAAGAATAGGTCAGGGTATCGCTATTGCCATCAGTCGCACTGCCAGTAAGGATAAAAGGTGTGCGGGCTGGAATTGTATAGTCTTGGCCAGCATTCACTACTGGATTAGCATTGCTTAAGCTAGTGCTATCTGCACACGTCGCACCGGTGCTGCTTTGAGTGTAAGTAGTGATTTGATTGATCGAGCCGGAATGGAACATGGCATCGCTATGGGCTTGAATATTATCGGGTGAGCAAATCCCCGCATAAGACATAATCGTGCTCCCGCTACCCGGTTCATAAGCAGTTTTACCAATACGATTACTCCCTGAACAACTACCCGATTCGCTATTGAAGGTATGGGTAGCACCGAATTGATGACCCATTTCATGTGCTACATAATCAATCGCAAAAATATCCCCAGTAGGTGTATTCCAGCCGCTCACCCCTTGGGCTTTATAACTATTACGACAAGCACCCTCTACTACTGCAAGACCACCATCGCCAGTCGTAAATAAATGACCCACATCATAATTTTCACTGCCAATCAAATTGTCCAATACCGTTTGATTTTCTTTCAGCCGCGTAGAACCAGAAGTTGAATAAGGGTCAGTGGTAGAGTCGCTATAAAGAGTCGTTACCCCACTCACCAAGCGCAGCTTAATGCTTAAGTCGCGTTGGTAAATTTCATTCATGCGATTGATCGTCGTAGTAATCGCACTTAAGGCCGTGGTTTTACTGCCCCCATGATATTGGGTGTATTCGCCCGTAGCTGCAATAGCAATATCATAGGTTTTTAAATCTTCACCCGCGCGCGCAGCTATCACTGGAGCCGTTTCAGTATGAGCATCATCATGTGCCACCTCATGAGTAGCGCAGTGGAAGTTATTCTTGAATAACCCGGAATTAGTTTGTTTGCTTAAACTGCGATAAGACCGTTCGGCTGATTTGGTAGTCGCAGTGGTGGGGTCAATAAATAAAGTATCCCCATTCTGCATCACTAACATTGCCGTAAAGCCTAAAGCCGTGAGTTCGGCTCGACCGGAAATGACTTGCCCATCTAAGCCTTTAATTTGCCAAGTTTGCCAATCAGGGAATTGCGCGGCGACTATTGGGCTGAGTGTTTCTACTGGAAGCAGTTGGACTTTAGCAAAGCCACCGCTGGGTAAAGGCAGGCTTAAACTGGGTTCAGAGCCAGCATTAATTAGCAGGTTATGTAAGGCTGACTCATTTAAAGATAAATTACGTTGTTGAATCAGGGTTGCGCCGGTTTGGCGAGTTTGAATATCAGTCCAGAGCGCCTCATTAGCATAAAGCTTGGGCGCTGCTAAACCTAAAATAGCCAGAATGACGCTGGAGAGTTGTTTTTTCATTTTTATTATTCCTGGGTGTAAATCCTGCGCTATGTAGCCCTAAGCGCAGTGAATTTGAAGATTAGCCTTCTTGTCTGGGTTCGCGTTTCCCTGTTCCAGTCAGTTTCGCGCTCATAAAGCCGCCAATATATAGCAAGCTACTCGCCAGAATCATTAACCAACCATAGACTGCTTCATGCGGTGAAAATAAATACCAAACCCCTAAAGTCGCATAAAGCAGCGAAACTAAAATCGAAAATACATGGCTACGATTACTACCTTTTAAAATACCGCGTACTAAGGGCATCAGGGGTAATAATAAGAGTAAAATTTCAAGCGAGCGTGGAAATTGCTGTGTGCTAGAAAGCCAGCCATTCCATAAAATAATTAAAGCAATTAAGCCCAATAAACCACCTACTGAGCAGGCACGCCATAATTTAATATTTTTCATAGCTTATGAGCCAACTCCGCTAAGCGTTTGCCGAGCGCAAAACACAGGCGTTTTTCTTCATCCTTTAATTTAGCTTGATTAGCGCTGCCTGCCAAATGACTAGGGCCATAAGGTGTTCCACCCGTTTGGGTACTAATTAAATCTGCTTCGGTATAAGGTAAGCCAGTGATCAACATGCCATGATGGAGGAGGGGTGTCATCATCGATAATAAGGTCGACTCCTGCCCACCATGCAAACTAGAAGTCGAGGTAAATACACCTGCAGGTTTACCCACTAACGACCCCGAAAGCCATAAGCTGCTGGTCTTTTCCAAGAAATATTTCAAGGGTGCAGCCATATTGCCAAAGCGTCCGGGGCTACCTAAAGCCAAGGCATCACAAGTCTTTAAATCCTCTAAACTTACATAGGGTGCACCCGTATCCGGAATGCTTGGCTCAATCGCTTCGCAGACTTCAGAAATGGGCGCAACAGTACGTAAGCGTGCTTCAGTTTGGGTGACACTTTCAACACCTCGAGCAATCTGCTGTGCCATCGCTGCAATCGAACCGTGGCGACTGTAATAGAGAATTAAGACTTGTTTAGTCTGGGTCATATTAAATCCAATACTTTTTCCGGCGGGCGTCCAATCACCGCCTTACCACCAGCGACCACAATCGGACGTTCAATCAATTTTGGATGCTTCACCATCGCTTGAATCAACTGATCCTCACTAAGGCTGCTATCCGCTAAGTTTAGATCGGCATATTCCTGCTCAGATTTACGCAGCAACCCGCGTGCACCAATACCCAACATCCCCAAGAGTTCACGCAATTTATCTGCGCTGGGTGGTTTATTCAGGTAGTTGATAACATCGGGGGTAACGCCTTCTTCTTCAAGCAGTTCTAAAGCCTGCTTGGATTTGGAGCAACGGGGATTATGATAGATCGTGACGGTGTTATCCATGAGTAAATTCCTGTCAGTTCGTAGCTGCAATCTAGCCGGATGTGAAAGTCTAGGCAAGTAAATTGCCTTATTCAATCCGTCGCTTAATCATTGTTTTGTGTCAATAAGCAGGCTAGTCTTATAAGTAAAAATTATCATAGCTGTGCTTCCTCTAGTTTCTAATAATAATTTTTCAATAGCAATAGTTATGCTGCTCATGGAGATTAGCGAAAATGCTCAAGGTCTTGGTTTCCACTAAAGCGGCTCGTCTTTTATCATTAGTTTTTATAACTAGTCTGTTGAGTTCACACCCAGTCTTCAGTGCCGAAACAAGCATTAAAAGCATGCAAATTGGCATTAATCTACAGATACGTGCTTATTTACAAGGCCCTTATGAGGTAACTACGGGCTTAATGCGGGATAGTTTGAGGTCGAAGGGTTTAATTCCTCTTCAGCAGCCTTATGGAGGCACACCCTTTAATTATGCTGGTACTGAAGCTTTAAATCGTTCTCTCACCAGTGTTTCTTTGGGGGGCGATGCGGATGCTTTAGTCGATTGGCTTTTAGTGGAATTACGTAGTGCGACTAATCCTAGCCTTATTCTTGCGCAAAAATCGGTAGGCGTGCAGGCTGATGGTGATTTAATGGATGTGCAAACTGGCTCTACTAATTTATCTTTCCTAAATGTTACTACAGGCAATTATTATGTAGCCTTACGCCATCGGAATCATTTAGGGGTGGTGACTGCGACCGCGCCAGCCTTAAGTTTTACCCATACGTTCTTAGACTTTAGCGATCCAAGTTTTGCAGTAATGGGGCAAAATAGTCGGGTGATCAATAAAACTAAGGCACTACTGTGGGCAGGTGATATTAATCAGGATAAACAAGTGATTGCTAATGGTGTGGGGAGCGATAGTACGGCGCTGATCACTGTAGTCTTGAGCGCTAGTGCGAACACAGCCTTTAATACTAGTTACCGCTTAGCCAGTTATGCTGCCACGGATTTGAATTTAGATGGTGAGACGCTAGCCGCAGGCCCTGGCAATGATATTAATTTACTGATCACCAATGTCTTATCCCATCCAACGAATACTTCACTAGCAGGCAATTATATTTTGCGTGGAAATGGTTACTAAAAACTTCAAGCTTTTCAATTGGAAAGCTAGGTAATTAAGCCAGTGCTCAGTTTATACTCATACAAACTAGCCTTACAATCCTGTAATTAATTAAATTGATGATGTATTATTAAATAGATCGATAAGGCTTTGCTGCTGAAAAATACATAAAAATTAAGTGCCCCGCCCTATGAGCTTAGCGGTGGCTTGCTTAATTTCAATACGCTTACTGCCTAAATCTAGCGAGCGTCTCGGTCTTATCACAAGCTGTTACTTAAGCTGAAAAGCCAAGCTGAAATACGCTGAATAATTATAAAAATAATGGAGCGAATGGCATGATCTTCTCGCCTACACTTGCCAATAGTGTTCTCGTCCGGCTGCTATGCGGCTTATGCCTATTTATACTCAGCGAGCAGCTCTTCGCTTTAGGTTGTACTAGTAGTTACACCTATACCAATACGGGGGGTAGTGCCAATTATGACTTAAATTCCGGGCAATCGTTAAAGATCGCAAGTGGTATTTATACTGGCACGATTAATAACTTTCCTAGTAATTCCAGCATCTGCGTAGAGAGTGGCGCGACCTTTAGCCCTAGTAATTTAAATAATAGCGCTGGGTCGATTAGCAATTACGGTACGGTCAAGTTCCAAACCTTCTCCTTTAACAGTGGCGTAGTTTTGGACAACTATGGCTTATGGGACTTCACTAGCGGCTTAAACTTTAATGGGTCAGTGACTTTAAAAAATCGTGCGAATGCCACCATGACGATGGCTAACAGCTTTATGCTAGCGAATGGTTCGAGCCTGACTAATGATGGTTTGATTGTTGCTAAGCAGGATTTTAATACGCAGTCAGGCACGACACTCACTAATAATTATCGCCTCGAAACCGAAGGAAACTTCAATCCAGCGGGTACTTTCGATAATTATGGGCGGATTTATGCGAAGAAATTCATTAATGCAAACTCAGGTGCATTACTACGGAATTATTGCACCTTAGTTTCCTATGATGGCTTTAACAATAATACCTCGGGTTTCAGTAACACTGGCACGATTCTCATCACGAATGCCTCTGGTGCACCCGGTGGGCCTTGGCAGAATAATGCTGCTTTTTATAATGGACTCGGTGCTAAGGTAGCAGGGGGCGATTTTACTAATAATGCATCTTTTAGTGGTTCTGGGGCTTTAATCTTTGCGGGGACAACTCGTAATCAAGGGGCATTTACAGGGGATGGACTAAACCCGATTAATTTCTACGATGAAAGTCAAACGGGTAGTTTGTTATTTGATTATTACAATACATTGGCTACGAATACGATTCGTCTACCCTTTGCGCGTCCTACAGAGCTGGATGCACCTAGTACTTGTACAGGGACTTATAAAACGCTAGCTACTGTAAAAATCTGCCCTGCCGATGGTCAAATTCAAAATCAAACGGGTAATGCGAGTGCTGCTACTGGTAATAGTATTGCAGGCCTTGAAAATGCCAATCAAGCCATTGGGACTTTACAAGCTTTAGGTACCACTGCGACGGCGAGTAACTCTGCAAAAATTAATGCAAGCGGTGTCCTCACTTTAGATTTAGGTAAAACCATCCCCGCTGACTCACCCATCTTGTTGTCACTAGCACCGGTTGATAGTTCCGCTCGGGTGAAGATTGAAGTGTCCTTGGATGGGTTAGTGTTTAGTAGTAAAGGTAGTTTTGGGAGTAGTGGTAGTTTAGGGACAGCGCCTTTAAATAGTTTGTCACGTGTGGTGATCAACGCCAATACAGGCGGTACTCAATACATCCGAATTAGCTATGAAGCGGGTTCCATGTGGGTGGATGGGGTCGAGTACAGTCAGAACTGTACCGATAGCCTTGATTATGGTGATGCACCCGCTAGTTTTGGCGTGGCTGCGCATAAATTAGGTGCGACTAATCTGTATTTAGGAAGCAATAGCCCTGATCCTGACCCCATGAGTGCTCATTCGATTCGTGCTAATGGGGATGGTGCTGATGAAGATGGCCCCCCGCCCCAAGCAGCAGGTTCACCGGTTGCAAAATTTGCTGTCTTGCAAATGACCGATATGAGCTATAGCACCACGATCCGGACTACCAATCAAACAGGTAATACAGCTAAATTGGCCGGTTGGATTGATTTTGATAAAAGTGGCAGTTTCGATGCGGACGAAATGGCTAGTGTCGATGTGCCAACTGGCTCGAATAATACGAATACGACTTTGACTTGGCCGAATATTCCAACGGATATCAAACTAGGTACAACTTATGTGCGCTTACGTTTCACCACAGATGCCAGTGCTGCTGTCCAACCGACTGGAGCTGCCCCGAATGGTGAAGTAGAGGATTTCATTCTGCCGATTCAGATGGATATTCCGCCGAATAGCCCGAGTATTTCCGTCACCAGTAATGCCACAGCTTTAGCTTGTCAGTCAGTGGTATTTGAAGATGATTTCAATGACCTAACACCTTCAGAAACGACTTTCTGGGCACCCAATCGTGCTAATGCAGTGGCAATTCGCTCTTGGAATACGGCTGGCGGTGGGGTGGATACTTATGCGCGTTTTATGGATTGGGGGTTAGGCTATGGAACTTCGGTCTATTTCGGGAATGGGGATGTTCGCAATATCAGTCCGAATCTGGGGACAGGTTTTAGTTTTGACACCCAAGGCAAGCTTTTAACGGTTATTGATGCAATTGCACTCCGCGATACGATTGATGACTTAGATCCAACCGCAGATACGGCTACGGTTAGAAATAGCCACTGGGGGGTGCAACCTGTTAGTTTATCGCGCTCCTTTGCAACCACTGTAGGTAAAACTTATCGCTTATATTTCTCTGCCTTACGCGAAACGGGTAATTATGCACCTGGCATCATGCGCGTGGATGGACCCGGCGGCTCTATTCATTTTAAAGCACCCGGCGGTGATGAGGGTATTCTCAATTATGCTATCGATTTCACAGCTACTAGCACTAACTCGACAATTAGTTTTCTGAATTATGGGCATTTTGGCCCGAATAGCTCAGATTATTGCAATGTTGTAAACAGTGCTTGGTGTACGGTTGGTGGGACAGATAATGGCGGCAAGTCAGCCAATGAATTGAGCATTGATAATGTCAAATTAGTAGAGTCTGCTTGCGTACTGGGTTCAATTGGCGGCTATGTCTATCAAGATGCGAACTTAAATAATAGTTATGACATGGGTTCGGAAACGACGATTCCCGCCATAACGATTAAGCTCTATGACGAAAAAGGTACGCCCACAGATACCACTGATGACCGCTTAGTAGAAACGGTTGCTACAGTTGCTGATGGCCATTATCTATTTGCTTATTTAGACAGCACCGCTAGTTATCGTGTGGAGGTGGATGCTGCTGACCCGGATTTACCTAGTGGTTTAACGCTTGGCACACCTAATCCTTTAAGTGGTTTAGTGCCAATGGTTGGTAATATTAAAACCGCTAACTTTGGTTTTGATCCTGCGGGTAATACCAGTACCAAAGATTATGGCGATGCCCCCGCCAGTTATGGCAGCGCGAGTCATATCATTGTTAGTGGCTTGAAATTAGGGCTGACCGCTCCTGATGCTGAGCCTGCAAGCCAGTACAGTTTTAATGCGTTTGGTGATGACTATGACGAAGATGGTGCTCCCGCTGCGGTTCACCCAGCAGGGCCGAGTGAAGCCTCACGGTTTCCTGTTTTAAGAGTCACCGATACTAGTTACACCTTGCCTTATAAGGTTACCAATACCACCACTTCAGTCGCTAAGCTGTATGCATGGCTAGATTTTGATAAAAATGGAGTGTTTGATGCTGATGAAGCAACTTCAGTGACAGTGCCCACTAATGTGGTCAATGGCACGCTAAATCTGGTATGGAGTACGCTGCCGAGTGACATTAAGTTTGGAACGACCTTTCTGCGGGTGCGTTTAGCTAATGAGTCAGAGCTTAGTGCTAATACGCCCACAGGTACTGCAAATAGTGGCGAGGTTGAGGATTATACCTTTGCGATTTATCAGTTAGTTCCTGTCGATAGCCCCAGCCTTAGTATTGTGAGTAATGTCACCCCGCTAGCCTGCCAAAAAACTATTTTCCAAGATGATTTTAATGACTTACCGACTATGAAGTGGGGACCTAATCGCCCTGATGCTCAGGGGATTCGGGATTGGACTCGGGCGGGTGGAGGTGCAGATACCTATGCGGATGTACGAGAGGTCATACCTGCCCAAGGAAAATCGGTTTATTTTGGAAGCGGTCATTTAAGGGGCATTACCCCGATCTTTACCAATGGCTTTACCTTTGACAGTAATGGGCATTTAAGCTCGCCGATTGAGGCGATTGCGATGCGTGATATACCAGATGATTTTAATCGCAATGCTTGGACTTCGCAGTGGGGGCCAGAGCCTTTAAAACTAATCCGCTCGTTCCCAACTCAAGTCGGTAAAAGCTACCGCTTGTATTTTAAGGCCATTCCGGAAGCTGGGCCGTATATCTCTGGAGTGATGCGTGTCGATGCACCTGGCGGCTCGATACATTTTAAAACACCCGGTGATTCAGAAGGTGTGCAAACTTATGCAATCGAGTTCACTGCTACTACAACCAACTCAAGTATTGCTTTTATTAACTATGGACATGTCGGTACTAATTGGTGTGAGTTACAAACTTCAGAATGGTGTACCGATAATGGTGTGAGGACGACTGCACCCACCAACGAGCTGATGATTGACGATGTGAGCTTAGTTGAAGCAGCTTGTAGTACGGGGAGTATGAGTGGCCGCGTCTATACTGATGCGAATAAAAATAATGCTTATGATGCAACTGAGGCAGGTATCAATGCAATTAAGGTCAGCCTCTATGATCAAAATGGTACACCGAACGATTTCGCTGATGATCGCTTAGTCAATACGACTAATAGCGATAACACAGGTGTGTATACCTTTGCAGCCATTGATACCGCACGGACCTATCGTATTGAGGTCGATACCACTGATTCTGATTTACCCAATGGTGCAGTGATTGGCACTACCAATCCGCTCTTGAATGTCAGTGTGGTGGCGAATACAACAACAGCTAATCAAGACTTTGGTTTTGATCTAAATAGTCCGCCGCCCACCTTAGGTGTAGTGGGTGAATATCGCTTTGATGATTGTGGCAGTGGCAGTTGGAATCTAGATGCCTCGGGTAAAAATAACACCGCACAAGGCAGCGCTCAGGTTTTAGCGGAAGATTTTAAAGCTTATGCATGCACGGCGATTACGAATAACAATTGGAATGTGGAAGTTCCACATATTGCCGATTACGCCTTAGCCAGTGGTGCCGTTTCGATCTTAGTTTATGACCATAAAAACGTCTGGAATGATGCGGCACGCTTAGTGGATAAAGGCTGGTCTGAAAAGTTTAATATCAGCTTGCAAAAGACCACAGATAATTTACACGGCGGTGTGACGGTTAATCTGAATGGGCACGCGATTGATACCGGTGAAACCTATTACAGCACTCTGAATAATGGCTCATTGAATGATACGCAGTGGATGCATGTGCTGGTGAGTTTTGGCTCGCAAGGGATGAAGCTGTATATCAATGGGGTATTGAAAGGTACGAATGCCTATACCGGTGGCTTGCAAAATGTCCAAGGTAATTTCAGATTGCCCGGCCTTGAGGGGTATTTCGACGAATTCTATATCTTCAATCAGCAGCCGACTGATACTCAAGTTCAACAGTTGTATAGCAATATCATTGCCAATAAAAACTGGGATGGTAGTGACCGTACCTGTGCTTGTGGTGGGGTAGTGGGTGATTATGGGGACGCACCTGCTAGCTATGGCGCACCTGTGCATGGTGTCGTGGCTGGGATGTATTTAGGGGCAGGTGTGCCCGATACAGAAACGGCTGCTCAAGCCTCAGTTCTTGCCAATGGCGATGATAATGCCAGCAATGATGATGAAGATGGCGTAACTCTCTATCCAATGTGGCAGGGTGTCGACTCCCAAGTTTCGGTCAATGTTACTGGTGCTGGTTATTTGCAGGGCTGGATTGATTGGAATGCGGATGGTGATTTTGCCGATAGTGGTGAGCAGGTTGTGACTAATCTCACTGATGGATCTGCCCTCGATTTGAATAGCACACCTGGTACGATTGACTTCATTGTGACGCCGCCAAGTAATGCAGCCGCTACCCGTACTTACGCGCGTTTCCGTTGGTCGTCTACCCAAAATTTGACTACGAGCAACTCAGCAGCTAACGGTGAAGTAGAAGACTATGCGCTGGATGTCGCCATGCTACCGGCTCAATCTTGCGATGCTTCAGTTTGGTATGGCTCAGCGGAAACCAGTGATTCGCCCACGCATTTACGTAAACTGAGTTTTAATGCAGGTAGTTATAGTTTAAGCGCGCCACTGATTCCTTTAGGTACACCAACGAAACCTTTGCGATATAGTAATCTGGCGTATCGTGAGCAGGATGGCTATTTGTATGGCACGGTGATTGTTAGTGCCAATTCCGGAAGTTCAACGGGTGCGATAGTGCGGATTGGCTCGAATGGTGCGCGGGCGGCGATGCCTTGGCCGGTCGCCACAGGGGGCTTACCAGTTCCACCAAATAATCAAAATTATGCAGGGGGTGCTTTTAGCAATAGCGGCTATTTCTATATGAGTAGTTCTGACGCTAAATTCTATAAAATAGATGTCACCACTAATCCACCCACCGTCGTCGATTTCATTGATACGGCGGGTCTCCCTATCTCAACTGCTACGGGGAGTTCACCAACTGGACCACAAGACTTTGTGATCAGTGCGGATGAAAAATGGTTGTATGCCATTTATGGCCGCGTAGCAAGTGATCCTACACCTGGTGCACAACTGATGCGGGTCGCTCTGGATGCCAGTACTGGTTATACCAAAGGGACGCTCCAATTAATTGGTGCTCCTTTAGCGCGGCCTGCCTCCATTGCCTCTTCACAGACCGGTACTTTAGGTGCTGTCTATGGGGATTTAGCTGGTAATTTATACGGGGCGCGTAATGGTGATGGGCATTTATTCCGGATTGATATTTCTGGTGTGGAGACAGCTACTCCCACCGCGAGCTATACCGATTTATCAGCACCTTCTGGGGTTGTACCGTATAACAATAATGATGGAGCAAGTTGCGCTAACCAACTGTTTCCCTTAGCGCAAGCCTCTGATTATTCCGATGCACCCACAAGCTATGGTTCAGCTAAACATGTGATTGTTTCAGGATTAAGTCTAGGCAGTGGTGCGCCCGATAGTGAAGCAAACGCTTTGAATAATGCGAATGCCGATGGCGATGATACTACAGGCAGTGATGATGAAAATGGCGTGAACTTGCCGAACTTTGTGCGGGGGCAAACCGCGACAGTAACTGTAAGCCTTAGTGAGCCAACGGCTGGAACTAATGACTTGCAAGCATGGATTGATTGGAATGCCGATGGTGATTTCTTAGATAGTGGCGAGCAAATTGCCCAAAATCTCACTGACAATGCTAGTGGTGATACGAATACAAGCAATGGGATTCTGAGTTTTAATGTGACCGTACCAGCAACTGCTAGTACCAATCCTACTTATGCACGGTTCCGTTGGTCATCGACCCCTAATTTAGGGGCAACGGGTGCTGCCAAAGAGGGTGAAGTTGAGGATTACAAACTCACGATTGCCTCTGCTACCAGTTCTTTAGGCGTGATTGGTGAATACCGTTTTGATGATTGTGGTAGCGGTGGTGCGAATTTAGATTCTTCCCCCAAGCATAATACGGCTGTGGGTACACCCGTCATTATCACTGAGGACAATAAGCCCTACGCCTGTACCGCAGTCCGTGCGGATAACTGGAATCTGGAAGTCCCGTCGATTCCAGAATATGCCTTGACTAGTGGGGCGATTTCTATCTGGTTTTATGATTACAACAGTATTTGGGGCGATGCCCCTCTAGTGGAGCGCAGTTGGAGTAATTCTAATAGCTTTAGAATGTCCTTAAAACCTAGTACTGAATATCGAAAGGGAACAGTCGCTGTCGACTTAGTGGTGGATGGCACCAGCTATAAAATCGATACCGGTGAAACCTATTACACAACTCAAACACAAGGTGCCACCAATGATAGTCAATGGGTGAATGCGGTAGTCAGCTTCGGCTCTCAAGGCATGAAACTGTATATCAATGGTGTGTTAAAAGGCAGTAATGCTTTCACGGGCGGGATTCAAAAAGCACTGGGTAATTTCCGTTTGGCAGGTTATGAAGGCTATCTGGATGAGTTCTATATCATCAATCAACAGCCAAGTGATGCCCAAGTCTTAGAGCTGTATAACAATATTTCAAGCAATAAAAACTGGGATGGTAGCCCACGGGCTTGTGCCTGTGGTGCAGTGGTGGGTGATTATGGCGATGCACCTTTGAGCTATGGCTCACCGGTGCATACGATTGTGGCAGGTACTTATTTAGGGAGTGGCTTGCCTGACGCCGAAGGTGCGACTCAAGCAAATACTACTGCGACTGGAGATGATACGACTGGCTCTGATGATGAGGATGGAGTCATCATTCCTGCCTTGCGCGCTGGGGAAGCAGCCACTTTAAGTGCAAGCGTTGCAGGCACGAATGGGTATCTACAAGCGTGGTTTGATTGGAATAAAGACGGTGATTTCGCAGATGCTAATGAACAAGTCGTGACCAATCTGCAAGACAATAGTAGTGGTGATAGTATTGCTGGTGCGGGCAGTATTGGTTTCACTATCAATGTACCCAGCACTGCGGTTGTCGGGTCAACTTATGCTCGTTTTAGATGGTCAAATACAAGCAATCTTGATGCCATTACCGCCACCCCCAAGGGCGAGGTGGAGGATTATCTAGTCAATATCGCTGCCCCCGAAACCAAAATTACGGGTGAAGTTTGGTTTGATACTAATAATGATGGTCTACAAAACGAGGGTGCCAATGCAGGAATTGAGGGTGCTCAGGTTGAGTTATATAACCCAGCTACCGCTAGCATCATTGCAACTACTTTGACCGATGCGAATGGTGTTTATCAGTTTAATACCAACTCAGGTTTAACTCCTGCTACAGCCTATCAACTACGCATTGCCAATTTCGAATCCACTGCTCCACAAACCGATTGGGCGCTTACTAGTTTACACGCAGGTGTGGATACGAGCCTTGATTCCGATGCGAGTTTAGCTAGCCCCTATTGGACGATTAGTTTAACGAGTCCAAGTGCGGGTTCAACAAGTAGCCATCAGGATTTTGGCTTTGTACTAAGCAGTCCTACGGGCTGTTTGAATCAAAGCCTAACAGGTACAGCGAATAGCAGTTTTAGCAATGCCCATCCGAATGCTTATGATTTTGTCTTTAATAATAAATTAGTGACGGGCTATTGTGCGGAAAAAGCCGACGCTGATCCTTTAGATGGGGACAGCTATCAAGCTAATCCAATTGATCGGCAAGGTTTAACTGCCTTGCAGCGTTCTAAGCTGGCGCGTTTATATAGTGCTTTACACGATCCTGATATTGTTTTTGCACTGGCACCCGTGACTACTAATGGCAGGCAGCAGAGCCGTTTAGATGACTTAATGACTTATATGACGTGGTACTACACCTATTTCGGTGAGAATTTAGCGAGTGTCATTAGTACTCATATTGATAGTAATTCGAATTTCACTGCGGGTCAGCGCACTGTAATGAAAGCCTTGATGCAGAAAATCGTGGATCGGGTAGCAGGCACGAATGGGCAAGCTCAATATCCTGAACAAACCATTTTCTGGTTATGGAATCTGACCAGTGCTAGTCGTCAAGACATTATTGCGCCCGCGCGTTGGGTAACCGGCTTAACTTGTATTAGCACTGGCACTATCACTGGCAAAGTTTATAAAGATCTGAATGCGAATAATGCATTTGATAATGCCACTGAAACCGGCATTGCAGCGATTAGTGTGGCGCTCTATGACCAAAACGGCACACCGGCAATCACGAGTGATGATAGCTTAGTCACCACGGTCATCACGGATGCAAATGGTGCTTATGGTTTAATCAATATTGATGCCAGCAAAACCTATCGGATTCAGGTGGATACGAATGATCCTGATTTGCCCGCGGGTTATACTATTGGTACGACTAATCCACTGACCAATGTCACGGTTGCAGCCAATACGGTAGAGATCGATAAAAACTTTGGTTTTGATCCACCTTCAGTCAGTGTAGCTGGCAGAGTGTTTGAAGACATTAACTACGGTGGTGGTGCAGGGCGCGATTTAGGGCTGGCGGCTGGAGTAGGTATCAATGGCGCTAAACTTGAGCTTTATAACAGCACAGGAAGTTTGGTCGCTACCACCACTACAGCTATTGAGGGTAGCACAGCGGGTGTGTATAAATTCACGGGCATTGGCGCGGGCGATTATTATGTGCGGGTCGTGAGTGACACCGTGAACTCAACACGATCTGGTAGCACTGGAGCGGAGTTAGGTGTACTGACTTATCGTACTGATAGCACTGCGGCTGTTACCACTGAGATTGGTGGCCGTAATCCAGCCGCGAATGATGGCGCTGCGAATACAGGCGCTCAAGTGTTATCGCCAAGTACCGCGACCTTAACGGGTGGTGTGCCAGTGCAAAATCTGCAAAAGGTCACTGCCGAGGGTGCGGTCACAGGGGTGAACTTTGGCTTTAACTTTGACACGATTGTAAATACCAATGACAGCGGTCAGGGTTCTTTAAGGCAGTTTATTCTCAATGCTAATTTGCTGGGGGGAGAAGCCAGCTTAGCGCAGGTTGGTCTCAGCGCTGGGCTAGAAAACAGTATTTTCATGATTCCGGGTGCTGGGCCGCATGTTATTACGCCAACTAGTGCTTTACCGAGCTTAACCGGCGTAGCGACTGCTTTGAATGCAGCCACTCAAGCGGGTGCGTCCTGTGCAGTCAGTAACCGTAGTTTAAAAATCGTTTTGGATGGCAGCAATGCAGGTATCAATACTAGTGGTTTAACGCTTGATGCTGCTAATGTCATGGTACGTGGTTTCGCTATTGGTAAATTCACTGAAGCAGGGATCCAAGGGACAGCAAATGCTGATCATTTAGCAGTAACCTGTAACCACTTAGGTTTAAACGCTGATGGAGTAACCCTTGCCTCTAATGGCACGAATGGTCTGTTAGTGAAAGCGGGCGCGACTGATCTAAAAGTAGGTGGGAATAGCACTGATGAGCGCAATCTCATTTCTGGGAATGCGCGCGATGGTCTGCGGCTTGAAGCAGTCACGACCGCTACCATCGAGGGCAACTATATTGGTACTGATATTAGCGGTACTCTGCCACGTTCTAATAATCGGGAAGGTGCAAGTTATGCGGGGATTTATGCGGGTAAAGCCACAACAGCAACCACCCCATCTTCCGCGATTACTATTCGGAATAATTTAATCTCAGGGAACGATATTATTGCGGGTGTAGCGCCAGTTTATAATGTGAGTTCAGGCATTTGGCTAGAAGGTGTTGCCACTGCTACTGTCACCGGCAATTTAATTGGCACGAATGCAAGTGGGACAGCTGCTTTGCGTAACACTGGCTATGGTATCTACACCAAGACAGCTACTGACATCACGATTGGTGGCACGACTGCTGCAGAACGCAATGTGATTGCGGCTAATTTCAAAGATGCCATTAATACCCGCTTTGGTACTAATCGAATCACGATTCTTGGCAATTACTTAGGCACAGATATTACCGGTACGCAGAATTTAGGTAATACCGATAATGGTATTTTCCTAGCTGATACCCAGAATGCTGTGATTGGAAATAGTACTCCAGCCGGACGCAATATTATTGCGGGTAATCTCCTAAGCGGGATTCGGAATAGCAAGAGTCCTGGCACTGTGATTGCGGGCAACTATGTGGGTCTAGATGTTTCCGGCATGGTGGCTGTGGGGAATCAGTTGCATGGGATTTATGTGGATGACTCCGCCAATGTAGTGATTGGTGGTGGTAATAGTGCTAATCGCAATCTGATTGCTGCCAGTAAAGTGATTGGTGTCTTTATTGCTGGTACAACCTCGAACACGCTGATAGAAAATAACTTTGTCGGTTTAAAAGCCGATGGCTTGAGTGATGCGGGCAATCTGAATGCGGGTATTGAAACCCAAACCACCACAGGTGTCACCATCCGTAGTAATGTGGTGGCTGCGAATAAAACCCGTGGCATTCATCTAGTCACCAGCCCTAGTACTACGATTACGAATAATCTGATTGGTTTAAATGCAGCGGGTACGCTAGATCGTGGGAATAGCTCACATGGGATTGATATTGAAAATGGCGTTACTGGCTTAAGTATGAGTCATAACACTATCTCTGGGAATGGCGGCAATGGAATATTCATTATCACCCTGTCGGGCAATAGTAGTATTTTCACTTCGACTTCACTGCTGGGTAATCGCATTGGTTTGGCCTTAGATGGCACTACCCCGCTTGCGAATGATGGTGCTGGGGTTTGGATTGAAGCGTCCAACGGCGTGGTGATAGGTGGCTATGCAACATCTGAGGCTAATCAGATTGCGTACAATAAAGGCGATGGAATTGCCATTGTAGGAGCTGCCTCGAATCAGAATACGGTAAGACGCAATAGCATTTACGCCAATCTTGGTTTAGGCATTGATCTTAATAATGATAATGTGACCATCAATGACGCGAATGATGCTGATACAGGCTATGCGAATGATAGTCTGAACTTCCCCATGTTAGTCTCAGCCCGTTTAGATGGGACAACTATGCTCTTAAAGGGCTGTGCACCAACAGGCTCAACGATTGAGTTGTATGAAGCAGATGTGACCGTAGGCACGGCAGCCGCGGGTGCAAATAAATTTGGGCGTACTAAGGATTATGGTGAGGGGCAAGTCTTCCTAGCAAGCTTAATCGAAGGGGCGACGGGTGATAGCGATACGGCTGATTGTAGTTTACCGACCGATGCAGACGGAAATGTCCAAACTGGGATGAAAGCTTTCAGCTTTAGTTTACCCATTCCAGCTGGAGTTGTGGGTGGTGATTTATTAACAGCCACTGCTAGTGTACAAAATGTGGGGACCTCAGAGTTTTCACCTACTGTGACTTATTCAACAGCGCATGGTGAAATCAAAGGTACGATCTTTGAAGACTTGAATTATGGCGGTGGTGTAGGGCGGCCTTTAAGTACTCAAGGTACAATTGGCATTAATAATGCTGTGATTGAATTGTATAACGCTAGTGGGGTGAAACTAGCGAGCACTAGTAGCGCGTTGGTAGGGGGAGCTAAAGGTGTGTATAGCTTCACTGAACTCGCTGATGGCAATTACTTGGTGCGGGTTGTGAATAATACAGTGCATTCTAATCGTGCTGGCTCCAATGGCACTGAGTTGGGTGTGCAAACCTATCGTACTGATGGTAGCAATGCGGTCTTGAGTGAAGTGGGTGGACGTGCTCCCGCACTAATGGATGCACCTGCAAATGTAAGTAACCAAGCCTTGAATCCCAACAATTTCAGTTTTGCGGATGGTACAGTCGCACAAACTGTGCAACCGATTACTATTGCCGGTGGTGAGGTTGCGGGCGTGAGTTTTGGCTTTAACTTTAGTACTGTGGTCAATACTAATGATACGGGTCAAGGATCTTTACGCCAGTTCTTATTGAATAATAAAGTTTTGTCGACTGAGGCTTTAGCTCAAGTTTTACCGATCAGTTTAGCTATGGATTATCCGCACGGAACTGAAACTAGTATTTTCATGATTCCACTAGCACAGCTGACTAATGGGCAAGCACTGATTAATTTGAGCAGTGGCTCTTTAAACCTCGAACGAGCTAATACCGCGATTGATGGACGTACTCAGCTTGCCAATCTGGGAGCTGGAGCGATTGTTTTAACGAATAGTACGAATAACGGCGTGACTCTGCTGCCTACTGCTAATGGTTCAGTCTTGCGTGATTTTACTGTGAGTTATGCTGCTGGTAGTGGTGTGGTGATTGATGATGCCGATAATACCCTAATTCAGCGCGTCTCAAGTCTCAATAACCACCAGTATGGCATCAGTTTAATCAATGAGGTTCTGAATAATCGTGTGCTTACTAATACGATTGCCAACAATACTTGGGCAGGGATTGCACACCTAGGGAATGGCATCGGCAATACCTATAGCCAAAATAGCATTCATGACAATGGTGGTTTAGGGATTGATCTCGGTGTAGATGGAGTCACAGCCAATGATGATTTAGATACTGATACAGGCGCGAATAAGCTGCTGAACTATCCTGAAGTGGCGGCTGGTTCGTCGATTAGCTCAAATGGTACTAAAGTGCTGGCTTATGATTTTGATCTCGATGTACCGAATAATCCCAATGGCTATCGAGTCGAGTTCTTCCGCAATACCACCGCCGATGGCTCTAAACATGGTGAGGGTGAAATTTATCTAGGCTATGTGGATATTAATCATGCTGGTGGTGGCAGGCTCAATTTCAAAGGCAGTTTAAATGCTAATCAAGCTATTCCTGCAGATGCGAATATTGCGGTCACTTTGACGGAGAAAACTAGCCCGACGACTTTAGGCAGTACCTCAGAATTCTCTGGAGTCCGTAATGGTAAAGTCTCTGTGTGTACGGATTTGATTAATGGCAACGGCACAGAAATGACCATCAATGAAAATGCTGCCGTGATTACTTATCTTGAATCGACGGATGAGAATGGTAATCCGATTACTTATGTCATTAGTGGCGGTGCTGATGGTAATCAATTCATCGTGCAAGATCCTGAACCGGGTGCTAGTTTAGATTGCCAACTGATTGTGTTCCGGCAGCCGAATATTATTGGAGCGCGCTCTGCCTCAATCAATAAAGCAGCTATTCTACCGATGCCAGGTGATTATGAAGCGCCCAGTGATAGTGGTGGCGATAATATTTATGATTTGGATATTACTGCAACTGTGAATGGCAAAGATTATGTGCGCCCTGTAGCTGTTGGAGTGCAAGATATTAATGAGCCACCAAGTATCCTTAATGAAGGTCAAACAGAGTTCTTAGAAGGTACTACAGGTGTCGCACTGAATATCGAGTCTTATGATCAAGACGCAGGTGATGAAGAAGGTAAAGGTATTCGTTATGCGATTTCCGGTGGAGCGGATCGGGCGCGTTTTAAAATCAATCCACAGAATGGTGAGTTGAGTTTTGTTAGCCCACCTGATTTCGAAGCACCTTTAGATGCGGGTAATGACAATATTTATGATCTTGAAGTGCGTGTTATGGATGCTCAGGGCTTAAGTAGTGTCAGCAGTCTAAACATTGCTGTGATTGATGATCAGCAAAACGAGGGTATTAACCTGCAAACTAGAGCCTTGCTGCAAGGGGCTTATCTGGCTAGTGCAGGGTTGATGCAAGATAATTTAAGGGCGCTTGGTTTATTGCCGATGACTCAGCCTTATAGTGCAAATCCGTTTAATTATTCTGGTAATGAACAGTTGAATTTAGATTTAGCGACGGTCACTGGCAAAGAGGCTCTAGTCGATTGGGTTTTAGTTGAATTGCGTGCTGCAAATGATCCAAACACCATTTTGGCAAGTAAAGCAGCACTTTTACAACGTGATGGGGATGTTATTGATCCAAGCACAGGTTCAGCTTCGCTAAACTTTAAACTAGCGGCTGGAAATTATTTTGTGAGCTTGCGCCATCGGAATCATTTAGGTGTACGTACAGCAAATACTGTGGCTTTAGGTTCGACGGCAGTCAGGGTGGATTTCAGCCAAAGTGCTACTAAAGTGGCTGGAACAATGGCACGCTTGGAAAGTACCAGTTTGGCCTTCTTGTGGGCAGGTGACGTGAATCATGATGAGCGTTTAATTGCTTCAGGCATTGGTAGTGATAGTGGGTTAATTTTCAATACAGTGCTGAAAACACCGAAAAATACGAACTTAAATAGTAGCTATCGCCTGACGGCCTATTTAGATACTGATCTAAATATGGATGGGGATACTCTATTTATGGGGCCAAGCAATGACACCAATGTGTTATTAGCCAATGTGCTATTATTCCCCACCAATACCAACAAGAATAGCAATTATATTGTGGTGGGTGGTTTGGCTAAATAGACGAAAACCAGGCAAATGGGGTAGTCATTTTTAGCGTCTATCCCTGAGTCCGTCTGTCTGTAAAATGAGCATGTTAGCGTAACTAATCGTTACAATTAGCTTCTAAAAAGAATAATTCCTCTAGGAGCTTTCGTTCATGCACATTCAAAAAAAGTCCTCCCTTTTAAGTTTATTCATAGCACTAGGTTTAGGCTTAGGGGCTAATTCGGCCTTTGCTGAACCAGTACTCGAATATAAAATTGCTTTAGCTAATGATGGCAAAAGCTATGAAGTTTGGATGAAGCCCGCGGCTACGCCTAAACCTGATATTAGTTTAAGCGGCCAGTTAACCTTAAAAGTACCCCATGAGGCTAAATTCAAGCCGGTTAAAGTCGTTGCAGGTGTGGAAGGAGCGGATTGGATTGAGGCTTCTCGAGTCGATGCACCGAAAGAAGATCCTAAACACGATTATATATCCTTCTCTTATATTGGTGCCCAAGGTAATAGCTCTCAGAATTATGACTGGCAAGCCAAACAAGAGTTATTGGTATTTTCATTTGCCAATGAAAAGGGTTGTGTAGAAGGCGTGAAAATTATGCCGAATAATGATCCTTATAATGTGCCAAATAATTCCCAACGTACCAACCCAGGTAATCAATTTACTAATTTAGGCTGGGGTGCTGTGGGTGAAAATAATTTCAAAGGGGTCTATGGTGATTCCCCTAAGTGCCTGAAAAAATAAGCAGCGTATTTCAATAGTTGAATGACATTAGGGTAAGCCGCATGCTTACCCTAGATAAGTCACGCCTATAAGAAATAAATGGCTAATGTGTAGGACTAAGTTCTTTTTAGAAAATTAAAATTTGATTTGAGTTGTTTGCATGGGTTTTTAAAATGATTCACCCCAGTGTTTAAACGCCAATTTAAAACACTTTAAAAGTAATCATTAGTTGTTCAGAGCAAGTGAGCACTTGTTCTAGGGCCTTTGCATCAAAATAAAAAGAGATAAAGCAAATGCGTACCCATACTTTCAGTTTGCGTAAATATTTAGGGCTAAGTACCTCGGTTTTGTTACTGGCTGCCAGTAGTAGTGCTGCTTGGGCAGCTCCCAATGTCGAATTTGCCATTCGCTGGAACACAGCCGATGATCGTTATCATGTTTATATGCGGCCAAGTACTACTCCAATGCCAGATGCTCATTTAAATGGGCAAGTAACTATAGTTGTACCACATACTTTAGAAATAATCTCGGCTTTTAAGGTAAGCGGTCTATTTTCTACTATTCCTAATACCACTTGGTCTTCCAGTTCACGTGTGAATGCCCCTCCTGAAACTAAGGGCGTCTATGATTATTTATCATTTACCTTAAAGGCTGATCAAGTCGATGCATTTGCATGGCAAGCGAATAAGGAAATTGAGGTATTTAATTTCGCAAATACTGGCAAGTGCGTAGGGCCAGTCACTATTATGGAGAATAATGACCCCTTCAATAATGGAGATAATTCTTCACAAACTAACCCAGGCAATGAGCTGAGTAATATCGGCTGGGATTATGGCGAGAATGCTTATTTAGGGACTTATGGTGGTGCGGCCAATTGCTCGGATAGTTTAGATACAGATGGCGATGGCTTAAAAAATGGTTTAGAAAATCAACTGGGTACTAATCCTAATAATCCTGATACGGATGGCGATGGCTTAAATGATGGTGTCGAGGTCAATACGACTAAAACTAACCCCTTAAAGGCCGATACGGATGGTGATGGCTTAAGTGATGGAGTGGAGGTTAATACGACTAAAACTGATCCACTCAAAGCCGATACCGATGGGGATGGTCTGAGTGATGGGATGGAGGTGAATACCTCTAAAACTGATCCACTCAAAGTTGATACGGATGGCGATGGTTTAACTGACAGTATAGAGGTGAATACCGCTAAGACCGATCCTTTAAAAACTGATACCGATGGGGATGGTCTTAGTGATAGTACCGAAGTAAATACGACTAAAACTGATCCGCTCAAGGCCGATACGGATGGGGATGGCTTAAGTGATGGTATCGAGATTAATACCACGAAAACTGATCCATTAAAGGCAGATACCGATGGGGATGGTTTAAGTGATGGGGTGGAGGTCAATATTAATAAGAGTAACCCACTCGTCACTGATACCGATGGGGATGGTTTATCCGACAGTTATGAGGTCAATGTCTCTAAAACAGATCCACTGAAAACAGATACGGATGGGGATGGGCTTAGTGATAGCACGGAGGTGAATACCACTAAAACGAATCCACTCAAGATCGATACCGATGGGGATGGCTTAGCCGATAATGTCGAGATCAACACGACTAAAACCGATCCAACTAAATTAGACAGTGATGCGGATGGTGTCAGTGATGCGCTTGAAGTCGGAGCTGATCCTTTAAAACCACTGGACACCGATGCAGATGGCAAAATTAATGCGCTGGATGGGGACGATGATAATGATGGCTTATTAACTTCAAGCGAAAATTATAACGGTGGTACCCCAACGGATGATGATACGGATAAAGATGGCAAAGCCGATTATTTAGATAGTGATGATGACGGGGACGGTAAGTTATCCGCTGCTGAAAGCAATGATCCGAATAAAAATGGCTTACCCGAGGATGCAGTTGACAGCGATGGGGATGGAAAACCTGATTATCTAGATACGAATGACGCTGATGGAGTCAAAGGCGATTTAGATAAAGACGGCTTAACCAATGAACAAGAGCTAGCTATTGGTTCATCACCTACTGATCCAGATACTGATAAAGATGGGATTTTGGACGGACAAGAGTTGGGTACAGGTACTAAAGCGCGCGATACGGATGGGGATGGCAAAGTCGATATTCTGGATTCAGACGACGACAATGACGGGGTGCCAACTGCTTTAGAAGATAAGAATACTGATGGGGATAAAAATCCATCGACTAATCCGTTAGATACTGATGCTGACACGGTCCCTAACTATTTAGATACCGATGATGATGGGGATAAAAAGCTCACAGCCAGCGAAGATAAGAATCTAGATGGTGATAAAAATCCCGCGACTAATCCAACGGATACCGATGGGGATGGCATTCCAGATTATCTTGATGCAGTTGATGCGGATGGCCCGAATGGTGATAAAGACGGTGATGGCTTAAGTAATACCTTAGAGTTAGGTTTGGGTACTAATCCAAATCTAGTTGATAGTGATGCGGATGGCATTCCCGATAATACTGAAGTAGGCACTAATACCTCTAAGCCGATTGATAGCGATGCAGATGGCAAAATCGATGCTTTAGATAGTGATGATGATAATGATGGTGTGCCGACTGCTAGCGAAGATTTGAATCTGGATGGTGATAAGAACCCAGCGACTTATGCGACTAATACGGATACGGATAGTCTGCCCAATTATCTAGATGCGGATGATGATGGGGATGGTTTACTAACTAGTAGTGAAAACTATAATGGTGGCACCGCAGTTGATGATGACACTGATAAGGATGGTAAAGCGGATTATCTAGATAATGATGATGATAACGATGGTCTACTCTCCGCGAATGAAGGCAATGATCCGAATAAAAATGGCTTGCCTGACGATGCTTTGGATTTAGATCAAGATGGTATAGTGGATTATCTGGATGCCACAGTAAATTCGATTACCTTGCAAATGCGGGCAATGTTACAAGGTGCGTTTAGTAGTGCGACTTTATTAATGCGTGATGATCTGCGGTCGAAAGGGTTTATTCCAACTAAACAACCTTACACGGCGGCTCCTTACAATTACACCGGCACCGAAACAGCAGCAAGTACCCAATTCAGTATAACTGGCAATAATGCCCCCGTGGATTGGGTACTAATTGAGTTACGCTCCAATGTAGACGGAAAAACCATCCTGCAACGTAAAGCAGCCTTAGTCCAGCGTGATGGTGATATTGTTGAGGCCGATACGGGCAGTACTACTTTACGCATTAATGGCGCAGTGCCTGCTAACTACTATGTCGCGATCCGCCATCGTAATCACCTAGGCGTGATGACCGCAGCACCTTTGAGCTTAATGTCAACACCGACTATGGTTGACTTTACTTTGTCCACAACTAAAACCTATGGAGATGTGAATGGGCGCACCCAGTCTAAAGGTATAAACTTATTGTGGGCAGGTGATGTGAATATGGACTCCAGATTAATTAGTAATGGAGTTGGGCAAGATGCAGGGGTAATTTATGCAAAAATATTAAGCGCTCCTAGCAACAGTTCGTTCAGCAGTAATTTCGTTGTGAGTGGCTACAATGCCACTGATTTGACCCTTGACGGGGATTCGATTTTTACTGGCCCAAATAATGATACGAATCTGTTAATTGCCAATGTATTAGTCTATCCGGGTAATACTTACTTTAATGCGAACTACATTGTGAAAGGTCAGTTGCCTTAGCATTGTGCACCAAGAGCAGATGGAAACACCTGCTCTTGGTTTGGTGCTAAGTTTTTTAATAATAATTAAAAAGACTGGCTAATAATTATGAAAAAGTCGCTAAAGCAAGCAATTACTAGGAGTATTGGGGTTCTTCTGGTTGCGCAGACCGGTTACTCATTAGCAGCAACCACACCAACCGAAGGCGTAGAGTTTAGTATTCGTTGGGACTCAATCAATAGCTTGTATCGAGTCTACATGCGTCCTAATGCCACTCCTTCACCTAGAGACCTTTCCACCACAGCACAAGTGACTATAGTTGCCCCTTATAAGGATGCAACTAGCCTTTTTTCTCCTAGTTCTTTGACTGGTTTACATGATGGTGTGACTTGGTCGACAAGTAGCAGGGTTTATGCACCGAGTGAAAATCCAACGAAAGCCTATTTATCGTTTACTGCTAAAATTGATCTACCTACAGCTTTTCAATGGCAAGCGGGGGTAGAGCAAGAAGTATTTAATTTCAAAAATAGTAGTAAGTGTTTGGGTGCTGTCGAGTTAATGAATAATGCGACTGATCCTTTCAATAAGCCAGATGGAAATTCAAGTAATACTAACCCTGGCAACCAATTCAGCAATACTTATTGGGGTGATGCCAATGACAATGACTACCTTGGTAATTATGGCAGTGTTGCTGATTGTAGCCTGAGTGTTGATACCGATGGTGATGGTTTACTCGACAGCGTAGAAGTCAGTACCACGAAAACTGACCCCTTGAAGGCTGACACCGATGGAGATGGCTTAAGCGATGGGGTGGAAGTGAATACCACACAAACCGATCCGCTGAAAGCCGATACGGATGGCGATACCTTAACGGATGGTTCAGAAGTCAATACCAGTAAAACCGATCCACTGAAGGCAGACACGGATGGTGATACTTTAAGCGATAGTACTGAAGTCAATACGACAAAAACTAATCCTTTGAAAGCCGATACGGATGGCGACACCTTAAGCGACGCCACTGAGCTGAACACCACGAAAACTGATCCCCTGAAAGCGGATACCGATGGCGATGGTTTAAACGATAATACTGAGCTGGCTACTACCAAAACCGACCCGCTCAAAGCTGATAGTGATGGAGATACGCTGACAGATGGTTTTGAGGTCAATACATCTAAAACTGATCCTTTGAAGTTAGATACCGATGGAGATAGTTTGAGTGACAGTAACGAGCTGAACACCACGAAAACCGATCCACTCAAAGCGGATACCGATGGGGATGGTTTAGGTGATGGGGCGGAAATCACTACGACTAAAACCAACCCCTTGAAATTGGATACCGATGGTGATGGTTTGGGGGATATGATTGAGCTAAATACCACTAAAACGGATCCAAACAAACTAGATACCGATGGGGATGGGGTCAATGACAATCTAGAGGTAGGGGCTGATCCTTTAAAGCCACTAGATACTGACCTCGATGGCAAAATCAATGCCCTAGATACCGATGATGATAATGATGGTGTCTTGACTGCTAGCGAAAATTACAATGGTGGTACGCCTGTTGACGATGATACTGATAAAGATACCAAGCCAGATTATTTAGATACGGATGATGATGGTGATGGTAAGTTGTCCGCGACAGAAGGCAATGATCCAAATAAAAATGGTTTACCCGATGATGCAGTTGATAGTGACGGTGATGGCAAAGTCGATTATTTAGATAGTAATGACTCAGACGGCATTAAAGGTGATTCGGATAAGGATGGCTTGACCAATGAGCAAGAACAGCTGATTGGCTCTTTACCTAATGATCCGGATAGCGATAAAGATGGCATTTTGGATGGGCAAGAATTCGGAACTGGTACTAAAGCACGCGATACTGATCTTGATGGCAAGATCGATCTTTTAGACAGTGATGATGACAATGATGGGCTACCTACGGCGAATGAAGATAATAATCTGGATGCTGATAAAAACCCATCGACCCAAGCCTTAGATACAGATAGTGATACTATTCCTAACTACTTGGATAAAGACGATGATGGTGATGGCCTCCTAACCAGTAGTGAGAATTATAACAGTGGCACCCCAGCCGATGATGATACGGATAAGGATGGTAAACCGGATTATCTGGACAAGGATGATGATGGTGATGGCCTATTATCAGCCAACGAAGGCAATGACCCTAACAAGAATGGCTTGCCAGAGGATGCGTTAGATTCTGATAAAGATGGCATCGTCGATTATCTGGATGCGACTGTTGATGTAGTCACTCTACAAGTACGGGTTATGTTGCAAGGTGCTTTTAATAGCCCAACTTTACTGATGCGGGATGATTTACGTGTGAAGGGCTATATCCCTACCAAGCAACCTTATACAGTGAGTCCTTACAGTTACACGGGAGCGGAGTTAGCAAGTACCACACAGTTAGCGGTAACAGGTAATAATGCTCCTGTTGATTGGGTATTAGTTGAATTGCGTTCTAGTGCCAATAGTAAAACGGTTTTACAGAGAAAGGCGGCTTTGGTGCAAAGAGATGGCGATGTGGTTGATGCCAATACAGGTAGCACAACCTTAAGCATCCCTGAGGCTTTCCCAGGGAGTTACTATGTAGCGATACGGCATCGAAATCATCTAGGCGTTATGACTGCTTCCCCCTTAAGCTTAAAAGCAAGCCCTACGTTAGTCGACTTTACCACTGCGAATACAGTGACTTATGGTAATGTCAGTGGTCGTGTGGTTTCAAAAGGCATCAGCTTATTGTGGGCAGGTGATGCGAATATGGATTCTAATCTGATTAGTAATGGGGTTGGCCAAGATACTGGCCCTCTCTATTCCTTAGTCTTAAGTGATCCGGCCAATATCCTGTTCAGCAGTAATTTCATTGTAAATGGTTATTCTACAACTGACTTCACAATGGATGGGCAGACGATTTTCACAGGGCCTAATAATGATGTAAACCTTTTATCCAGCAATGTCTTAGCGAATCCAGGCAATTTGAGTTATAACGCTAACTATATTGTAAGGGCTCAGTTACCTTAACGGGCTAAAACTGCAGATGGGTGATTCCCCATCTGCAGTTCAATGTTAAGTTGTTAATAAGAATTAAAAAAAGTGGTAAATAATGATGAAAAAGTCACTGAAGCAGGCTGTTCTTAGGGGGATTACTTTTCTTCTTGCGGCACAAGCCGGTTATGCGTTGGCAGCAACACCAACTCAAGGGGTAGAGTTTAGTGTGAGATGGGACACCGCTACTAGTGTGTATAAAGTTTATATGCGGCCTCTAACTACTCCAAGTCCTGATACCTCCACCACCTCCCAAGTGACCATTCTAGTACCCCATGCAGATTTACCTAATCGTTTTGTAGTACCTGCCTCTACAATTTCAAGCGCTTTCACAGGGGTGACGTGGTCGAATAGCTCTAAAGTCTATGCACCTACTGAAAATCCAAATTACGACTATTTATCCTTTTCCGCGAATATTACAGATTCCCAAGCCTTTCAATGGGAGGCCGGTGTTGAACAAGAGGTATTTAGTTTTAAAAATACGGGTAAATGCATAGGTTCAGTAGCACTAATTAACAATAGCTCTGATCCTTTTAATATTGAGAAGAACTCGCAAAATACTAATCCTGGGAATGAATTTAGCAGTAATGGCTGGTCAGTTAATGCGGATACTCTGAGCGCTTATGCAGGAAATTATGGGACAGCCGCTGAGGCTGATTGTACCTCCAGTACCGGCAATACGGCTCCAACCACTACCGCAGACACAGCAACCGTAGCCTCTGGTAGTTCTGTTACTATCAATGTCTTAGGTAATGACACTGATGCTAATAACGATACGCTCTATATTCAGCATATGACTGATGGCGATTTCGGTACAGTCACGCTTAAAAGTGGCAAGCTGGTTTATGCTTCCGATCCCGCTTATGTGGGAACCGATACCTTCACTTATTATGCCTCTGATGCCAAAGGTGGGATTACTGCAGGTACAGTCACAGTAACAGTTACTTCAACTAGTACCGGAACAGACACCGACGGTGATGGTTTAACCGATGCTCAAGAAACAACTTTAGGGACTGATCCGGCTGTAGCTGATACTGATTTAGATGGTGTTCCTGATAAGTTTGAAGTGGGCGCTGATGTTACCAAACCGCTGGATACCAATGGTGATGGCAAAATTGATGCTTTAGATACGGATGATGATGGCGATGGCATTCCTACTAAAGATGAAGACAAAAACGCTGATGCAGACAAAAATCCTGCCACTAGTCCCACCGACACCGATAATGATGGAAAGCCGAATTATCTAGATACGGATGATGATGGTGATGGCAAGCTGACTAAAGATGAAGACAATAATACGGATAGCGATGGCAATCCATTGACCAATCCTCGTGATACCGATAGTGATGGGATTCCTGATCCTTTAGACCCAACTGATAGCGCAACGACCAATACAACACCTAAAGCAGCCGCTGATAGTGCGACCGTAGTAGCCGGTAGTTCAGTCACTGTGGATGCCTTAGCCAATGACACTGATGCCGATGGTGATACCTTAACGATTGAAAGTGTGGCGGATGGGGCACACGGTACAGTAGCCATTGTTTCTAATAAGGTGGTTTATACTGCTGATGCTACCTATGCGGGTACGGATAGCTTCAGTTATGTAGCTGCGGATGGTAACGGAGGCAAAAGCACAGGTATTATTACAGTGACGGTCACCACTAAACCAGCCGTCATAGACACTGATGGTGATGGTTTAACCGATGCACAAGAGGCAACTTTAGGAACCAATCCAGCTTCGAAGGACAGTGATGCTGATGGTATTCCTGATAAGTTAGAAGTGGGTGCAGATCTGAATAAACCGAGCGATACGGATGGTGATGGTAAAATCGATGCGTTAGATGACGACGATGACGGTGATGGCAAACTCACTAAAACGGAAGATGACAACACCGATGCAGATGTCAATCCAGCGACTAATCCACGCGATACGGATGGTGATGGGATAGTTGACTATTTAGACGCAAATGATGCGAGTAGCCCGACAGCCGATGATGATGGTGATGGCTTAACTAATGCAGAGGAAGGCAAATTAGGTACCAATCCTAATAAAATCGACTCAGATGGTGATAGTGTTCCTGATAATAAAGAGGTAGGTAGTGATCTCACTAAAGCTTTGGATACCGATGGCGACGGCATTATCAATGCTTTAGATAAAGATGACGACAATGATGGTATCCAAACCATCTACGAAAACTACAAAACTGCCGGTGTACTCAATACTGATACTGATGCGGACGGAATTCCAGACTATTTGGATGCGGATGATGACGGTGATGGAGTCGCAACTAGCAAAGAGATGGCAGATACGAATAATGATGGTAATCCAGCCGATGCTGCCGATGCAGATAAGAATGGTGTACCTGATTATTTAGATAAGCGCTTTATTAATACGGCGGCTAATTCGCAAGTTTCTGTACCAACACTCAGCCAATGGGCACAAGTCTTATTGACGATGCTCTTGGGGGTATTTGCAGTGCGGCGGTTTTCTAAAAAGAATTAAAACCTCGTAAGTAAAACTAGATATAGGGCCATGTTACTGATGTGCATGGCCTTAATTTATGTATGTATAAATAAAATTATTTGACTGTCAAAATGTTGTGGAAATACAACTTGCAATCAAAGCAGGCTATCCATAATCTTAGTACTGTATTTGAAAGCGCTTTTAAAGGGCTATCTATTACCAGTCTTGCATAAACAAGTTAACTGAATCTTTGATCTCTGCGGGTGTTGATAACAAAGTTTAATATAACTAAAGCCTCTAGTCGGTCATCATTTTATAACAAAATAATAACTCGTTGAGCAGTGACTGTTTCCAATTACTAGGTCAAAGGTTTGAGGGCGTACGCATATGAAATTTGTGAAGTGGGTAACTATTTTTTCTGGTTTATTGATGTCTGCGGCTGTCTCCGCACAAACACCGAATTTTTCTTTTCAAGACATTTACGGTAAACAACACCAATTTTCTGAGTATAAGGGCAAGTGGGTGATTGTAAATTACTGGTCTCCACAATGTGGGCCCTGCCTATCTGAAATCCCTGCTTTGAAACAAGTAGCAGCGCAGTACCGTAATGATGTAGTGGTGTTAGGAATGGATGCGGGTGAAACGCCTGATCCAGAGTTGCGCCGGTTCATTCGTCAAAAGGGTATTAATTATACGGTTGTGCCTACTCAAGATAGCACTATGTTTGCTTTAGGCTTAATTTATGGTGTACCTACAACTTATGTTGTTTCACCGCAAGGTAATGTGATTGATACCCATATGGGTGCGGTGACTGTTGAGCAAATCAAAGGTTATTTCGATAAAGAACCGCAAAAGTTTTCTAATAAAGGCGAGGGTGTTGAAAAGCCCTGTACGGAAGGCGTTTGCTAATCTAATCAATCTACCTAATTTAATATTAAAACCCGTGCTTAAAGCACGGGTTTTTTATAGTTTAATTATTTAAGACGTAATACTTGGCCTGGATTAATTTGATAATTAGGCGCTTGTAAATTATTCAAACGAATAATGTCTTTCCAATAAACCCCAGTATTGCGCATGACTTGGAATACTGTGTCGCCACGTTTCACGGTGTAGCTATTGCCGCCAGAATAATTATTAGGTGCGAAAGAGCCACCACTGCTACTTCCACCATTGCTACTACCACCTGTATAAGAGTCATAACTACCACTACTGTTGCCACCATTAGAGCTGGGTGAGCTGTAGTCATAGTTAGTGTTGGAGTTATTGTCGTAATAGTTGGATGGAGCTTTTGGCTGAGTATTGTCGTAGTAGTTTTGGTTATTGCTACTAGAGCCTGAGCCACCATAGTTGTAATAGCCACCATTGTCGGTATTAGAGCCACCGTTACCCGCTTGGCCAGAGTAATCATAACTGGTGCCATTACCATTATTGTTGTTATTGCCATAGGCATAATCGTAGCCGCTGTTATTACCTTGCTGCTGGCCACCAGATTGCCCGCCTTGCTGCCAGCCATATTGTCCCCCTTGCTGACCACCCGAAGCTTGGCCAGCTGGGCAAGCAGGATTGCCGTGGGTATGTGCTAAGCCTTGACCTGGTAATGGGTGGCTATGTACACGACCACAATGTGTATGCGGTACACCACCATTATTATTGCCCGGATTATAGTTCTGTTGTGGATAATTAGGGCGTGGAGGAACATACGTATTGCCACCCCCATTATAACCCCCGCTGTATCCACCACCTGTATAGCCAGAACCAGTTCCACCGTAGCCGCTACCTGTGGCATGGGTATGCCGTAAACCCGTGCTAGGTAAAGCATGTGAGTGTACTTTGCCACCATGTGAGTGAGTCACAGGTGCTTTAGTCGCGCCACCCCCGCCACCGTAGTTATCATTATAAGTACTACCATTCGTACCCGATGAGCCATAAGGCGAATAGCCTGGAGCACAAGCTGTCATTGTTAACATGACTACGGAGCTTGCTGCGAGAAGCTTAATTGTTCTGTCCATGAGATACACCTGTGTTATTTAAACGCTTAAAAAGAGAGCAGCTACATTGCAAACAGCTAAACCAGTCGAGGCTACGAACCAAACCTTTCAAAACACGTTGGGGTTTGTGCAGACACTGAGCTCTGCGCCAAGAAAGAACGTGCTCCCAATTCGATAATGTCCGTAATTATAAATGGAATCAAGACTGTTGATAATGCACACTACGCAATCACTATACTTTTAGTGGTGTTTTAGCTAAGAGTGCATGCCCAGAAAACACCTTAAGTCACTCTTAAATTTGCATGGATACTTTGTCGTTTAAACCACAGAAAAGTTTCAGCATCCATTCATTTTCCTTAGAAAAACCCTTAATTACGCACTAAAGGTACAAACTGCACCGCTTCAATAATCTGTTCTTGATACTCTTCTTCAGTTTGACGGGTAATTACTTTAAGGAGTTGTGTCTCCCCTTGTTTGCCAGTGGGAATAATCAGACGTGCGCCAAGCGCGAGCTGTTCTAAGAGTGCTTTGGGGATTTCTTCTGGGGCGGCAGTTACTAAAATGCCATCAAAAGGTGCTTCATAGCTTACCCCCCAGCTACCATCACTTAAGCTGGTGCGAATATTGCGATAGCCTAATTCATCCAATAACTGACGGGCTTGTTTATACAGGGCTTGAATCCGTTCTACGGTATAGATTTTGGGAATCAATTTGCCAAGAATGGCCGCTTGATAACCTGAACCTGTACCGACTTCTAAGACTTTTTCTAAAGGCTGTTCAGTTGCCAATAGTAATTCGGTCATCCGTGCCACTATATAGGGCTGAGAAATCGTCTGCCCATGACCAATAGGTAAAGCGGTATCTTCATAAGAGCGCGTAGCCAGTGCCTGATCCATAAATAAATGTCTAGGCACTTTGCGCATGACTTCAAGCAATGCTTCATTTTTGATCCCTTGCTCACGCAAGCGTTGAATCATGCGATCTCGGGTGCGTTGAGAAGTCATGCCGATGCCTTCGATGGCTAATCTAGTCAGCGCCATGAGTTTGCTCCTCTAGCCATTGCTGGGTACAGACTAGGGCTTGGTAACGAGTTAAATCGCTCTGAATCGGTGTAATAGAAATATATCCTTGATCGACGGCATGAAAATCAGTACCTTCACCTGCTTCTGCAATCCCGCCTACCGCACCGACCCAGAATATTTCTCGACCCCGAGGATCAGTGGTACGAATCGCTGGTTCTGAATAATGACGTTTCCCTAAGCGGGTTACCTTAAAGCCACGTATCTGCTCCCAAGCTAAATTCGGCACATTAATGTTTAAAATCATATGGCTGCGATCAGGATAGCTTTGTGTCAGCGGTAGTAAATGTAACACCGCATTAACGGCAGTTTGTAAATGGCGAGTGTCACTTGAATTCATCGAGACAGCCAACGACGGATAGCCTAAATGCCGGCCTTCCATCGCTGCTGCGACTGTACCAGAATAAAGCACATCATCACCCATATTAGGCCCTGAATTGATACCGGAAATCACAATATCCGGCGGGTTGTCATACAATCCGGTTAAGCCTAAATGTACGCAGTCGGTTGGTGTTCCATTTACGCTATATAAGTTATCGCCTTGTTGGCGTAAGCGGAGCGGATTGAGTAAGGTAAGCGAGTTGCTAGCACCACTGCGGTCGCGGTCAGGTGCAACCGTAATCACCTGATGCTGCGCAGAGAGGGCGAGGCGTAAAGCAGTGAGGCCGGGGGCTTGAAAGCCGTCATCATTGCTCAGCAATATATTCATGATGTCCTAAGCAAACAGTAAATGGATGAAATTAGCAGGAGGATGCTCAATGCAAAACGAACACAAGTCACCTCCCGCTGAGGACTTAGCGTTATTTCGGGAGTCTATGCAGGATGTCGCGCCCCTGCAACCGCTAAATCAAGCGGAACTAGCGATTCATAAGCCGCCTGCAATTCCTTTGAAAACTATTGAAGACGAACAACAAGTATTGTTGGACATGTTTTCGGATGAATATGACCCGACCGAATTGCAACCAGGCGATATGCTCAGCTACTTGCGCCCAGGTGTACAACATCGGGTATTTAATAAGTTACGGCGTGGTGAATATCGAGTTGCGGCTGAGTTAGATTTGCATGGTTTGAATATCCGTCAATCACAGGCTTATTTAGCCGAATTTTTGGTGACAGTTTATCCTTTACAAGGCGAATGTGTACGTATCATTCATGGGAAGGGCAATCGCTCTAATCATCGCGGTCCGGTACTCAAAACCAAAGTGAATCATTGGTTGCGCCAACATGATCGTGTACAAGCTTTTCATTCAGCGCGCCCAGTGGATGGGGGCACAGGCGCTGTTTACGTTTTATTGAAGCGCTAAAATACTTGGTTAGGTTTAGCAGGCTAGGAAAGAGCATTTTACAAAGCTTATGTGCAAAACTTAATAAAAAGGGGGCATAATATACCCTTTGTCTTTCATGTTCTGGACACCTTTGAGAATGAATAAAAAACTCAGTTTAACGATAGCAACTCTATTATCAGTTGGGGCTTTATTAGCAGCTTGTGGTGATAAAGCGGCTACCACTAATACAAGTACAACGACAGCTACTGAAACTAAAGCTGCCGAACCTGCAGCGACTAGTACAACTGCAACCCCTACTGAAGCGGCTAAACCGGCAGAAGCTCCAGCGACTGAAGCAGCCAAGTCTGCTGATCCTGCGACCACAGCAGTGAGTCCTGAACCGGCCGCTGCCGCTGCTCCTGCTGCGGGTAGTTCTACTATTACTAGCTTACAATCTAATGATGTGAAAGCAGGTACAGGCGCCGAAGCCGTCGCGGGCAAAACCGTTAGTGTGCACTACACAGGTTGGCTATACGATGAAAAAGCAGCCGACAAACACGGTACTAAATTTGACAGCTCCTATGATCGTGATGAACCCTTTGAGTTTTCTTTAGGCGGTGGTCAAGTGATCCAAGGTTGGGATCAAGGTGTCGCTGGGATGAAAGTGGGCGGTCAACGTACTTTAACTATTCCCGCCAGTTTAGCTTACGGCGAAACGGGTGCCGGTGGTGGCTTAATCCCACCGAATGCAACCCTAGTCTTTGATGTTGAACTCTTAGACGTTAAATAAGCTGTAATCAAGCAAACAGAGCTAGTGATTTAATTGCTAGCTCTGCTAAAAATTAAAATAAATTTTCTATTTTCTTGCCTATTTAAAATTCTTCTATCTCTATCGGCCAAATTACTCTCTCTTTTGGGTAAGGTCAGGTTCGCAAGTACTTGCGTTACACTGCATAAATGGCAAGATTATTTATTTCCGCAGCACATAAATCTTCTGGCAAAACTACTTTGTCTATTGGCCTCTGCGCGGCTTGGCAGCAGCAAGGTTTGCGCGTTCAGCCTTTTAAAAAAGGCCCTGATTATATTGATCCTTTGTGGCTCACGGCTGCTAGCCAGCAGGCTTGTCATAATCTGGATTTTAATACTTCTAGCCAGCATGAAATCCTGCATTGCATCCAGCATTATGGGCAAAGTGCTGACTTAAGCCTGATTGAAGCGAATAAAGGCTTATATGATGGCTTGTCTTTAGACGGTTCAGATAGCAATGCAGCCCTTGCCAAATTACTGCAAGCACCTGTGGTATTAGTCTTAGATACCCGTGGCATGACCCGCGGGATTGTGCCGATTTTGCTCGGGCATGTAGCCTTTGATCGGGAAGTGAATATCGCTGGGGTGATTTTAAATCGGGTGGGTGGGGCACGTCACGCCACTAAATTACGTCAAGCCGTCGAGTATTTTACGGATGTTCCAGTATTGGGTGCGGTACAAGATGCTGCTGATATGCAGATTGAAGAGCGCCATTTAGGTCTGATGCCGAGCAATGAGCAAGTCGATGCTGAGCAACAAATTGCTCGCATTCGCGCTTTAGTGGCTGAGCAGGTTGAGTTAACTAAGCTTTTTACACTGGCTCAACAAGCGCCGAGTTTGCCGACTGTCATGCAGCCTGGGATTGGCAAATCATTTGCCAATCCCAGCAAACTACGCATTGGTATTTGCCAAGATGCTGCCTTTGGGTTTTATTATCCGGGCGATTTGGAAGCTTTGCAGCAAGCCGGTGCTGAGTTAGTGCCGATTAATACCTTGCAGGATACGCAGTTACCGAGCATTGATGGTCTTTTCATTGGTGGCGGCTTTCCTGAAACCCAGATGCAGCAATTGGAAGCTAATCGCAGTATGCGTGCCTCTATTCGTCAGGCGATTGAAGCCGGTTTACCTACTTATGCAGAGTGTGGCGGTTTAATGTATTTAGCGCGTAGTTTGCACTGGCGTGGACAGCGCGCCGAGATGGTTGGCATTATTCCAGGGGATGCCATGATGTATCCTAAGCCACAAGGCCGCGGTTATGTATATTTGGAGGAAACCCCAGCGATGCCTTGGCCAAGGCTGACCACGGATATAAAGGTGCCAGCGCATGAATTCCATTATTCGCGCCTAGAGAATTTAAGCGAGCAAGGCCATTACGCTTACAAAGTCCTGCGGGGTCAAGGGATTGATGGCGCGCATGATGGTTGGGTGTATAAAAATCTGTTAGCGTCTTATACCCATTTGCGCCATACCCAAGCCTATCCTTGGGCACAACGCTTTATGGAGTTTGTGCGGCAGCAAAGACAAGTGAGGAAACAAGCGGCATGATGACGATTACGCCGGAGGCGGCAAAGCAAATTCAATTGTCCGCCCAGCACTCACAAGCACAGGGTTTACCTTTAAGAATTGCGGCTGAGCGTAAAGCAGATGGGCATTTTCATTACCAAATGGGTTTTGATGAGGTTCAACAAGTCGGTGATGTAGTCTTTGCACAGGAGGGTGTCAGTGTGATTATTGATGCGGTCTCTGCCCGCTTATTAAAAGGCGCTTGGTTGGATTTTGTCGATTTGGAGGGGCGTCTGGAGTTTGTCTTTATGAATCCGAATGATCCCCATTATCGCCCCCCTCAGGTTTGAAACCTATGGGCAGTAGTATTGACAGCCCTCAAACAGACCTAGCTGTTGAGTCTACCAATAATGCGCGTCCCGTCGGTTTGCGCGCTCAATCCTTGAATAAACCACAAAGCAGTAAACCGGTTATTGCCTTCCCCTTACGTGCTCGTATTGCCCTCACCGTCTTACTCAGTTGGTTTATTGGGATTGGTGCTTTGTATTTTTGGGTCATCCATACCAATGCTAAGGCTGCTTGGATTCCTCCGGTGATGAGTTTGCTTTGGTTGGTTGCGGGTGCTGGCGTACTTACCTTGCTGTATTGGATGTGGTCGGAGTTTGTGCTCTTTGGGACTGACTTATCCCGTTGGGCGCAACAGTTACGCAAGGGTAATTTAACGGTTCGCATGCCCACCTCACGGCGTGGTTGCCCCTCGATTCGCATTCGCGAGCAAATCAATGCGATTACCGACGATTATCAAGCGGTTTCGCGTATGCAGCAGCAACGCTTAAATCGGCAAGAACAGTTTATTGCGCAGAAAAATCATCATCTTAGTGTTTTGTATGATGTCGCTGCGAGTGTCAACCGCTCGAATACTTTAGATGAGTTGCTTAAGGGGTTTCTAACTACTTTACAGGATGTGTTCAAAGCTGAAGCCGTCGCAGTACGCTTATTGGATGCAGAAGGGCAGATGAAGTTAGTCGCCTATGTAGGCTTAGAAAACCATATTGCAGGTTTAGAATCAAAATTACCCCATCCGGATTGTCTCTGTGGGCGTGCTGCGAGTGAGCAGGTGATTATTGCGCGGGAAGATATGCGCCAATGTGGTTTGATTTTAGGCCGGCCGATGTTTAAGCAAGAACGGCAGATTGAAATGCTGGCGATTCCGCTGAGTTACCGCGAGAAAGTGTTAGGTATGTATAACCTATTTGTTTCGCGTGACGAGTTTGTACGCCTTGAAGAAGAACATGAGCTATTAACCAGTATCGGCCAACATTTAGGCATGGCGATTGAAAAAGCCAGTGTGGAAGAAGATGCACGCATGCTCTCGATCATGGAAGAGCGCACACGGATGGCGCATGAGCTGCATGATTCTTTAGCTCAAACTTTGGCAAGCCTACGCTTTAAAGTGCGTTTATTTGATGATTCTTTACAACGCGGTGATCAGAAGATCATCTGGCAAGAGCTAGAGGGCTTAGAAAAGAATATTGATGAAGCTTATGCAGAGTTACGTAGCCTGATTACGCATTTCCGTGCACCGATTGATGGTAAAGGGGTAGTGCGTGCGATAGAAAAGCTGACCGAGCGTTTTAAGCTAGAAACCAATCTGGATGTCTTCTTTTATCACAACTGGAATCTACAAGACTTAGATCGAGATGTGGAAGTTGAAGTGATCCGCATCGTGCAAGAAGCGCTGACCAATGTGCGCAAGCATAGTCAAGCCAGTACCGTGCGGATTCTGATGTATAGTTCAGAAGAAGGCCGTTGCAGTATTTTAGTGGAAGATGATGGAATTGGCTTGCCTGAGCCTTTGCCTGAACCGAATCCAGCCACAGGTGAACATATTGGTATGCGCATTATGCATGAGCGTGCCGAGAAAATTGACGGTGAAATCCAATTTGAAAGTGATCCCGATGAGGGGGGTACTTTAATGCAACTCAGCTTTGATGCGCCACCAGTGCGCCAGCTTTCAGAGTTAGTGGGGAAGCAAGCACATGCGAATTGAGTCAATCTGCAAGGAGGAACTAAAGATGAATGAGAAAATATTGCTGATTGATGATCACACTTTGTTTCGTGCCGGCCTGCAAGATTTGCTGGTGCGGCGGGAAATTGATGTAGTCGCGGCGGTCGGGAGTGGCGAAGAGGGGATTCGCAAGGTTGCTGAGTTGAACCCTGACATTGTGCTCTTAGATATGCGTATGCCGCATATGGATGGCTTAGCCGTTTTGCGGCAATTACGCAAAAATCATCCCACTCTCAAAGTGATTATGCTCACTACGAGTACCAATGAAAATGATTTAGTCGAAGCTTTACGCAGTGGCGCACGCGGTTATTTATTGAAAGATATTGAACCGGATCAATTGGTTGTAGCTTTGCGGGATGTGCTAGCAGGACATACCGCTGTCGCTCCCGAATTAACGCCTGTACTCGCTCGCTTTGTACGTGGCGAAAACGGGGATCTGAATGATGGTAAAGCGGATAATCCCTTCTCAGAACTGACGCCAAGGGAATATGAAATCCTTACTCTGCTAGCAGAAGGGCAAAGTAATAAGGTGATTGCCCGTAACTTAGGCATTTCTGATGGGACAGTAAAGCTGCATGTGAAAGCCATCTTGCGCAAACTCAATGTAAGTTCGCGAATTACGGCTGCGGTAATGGCAGTTGAACATGGTGTACGTGCGAGTGCTTCTGAGGGAAGTTGAAGCCTAAATTATGGCTGCAACCCGTCTGAGGAGAGCAGGCGGATCAATTACTCAATCCGCCAGCCACTATGCAGGATGTAAGTTAGATTCCGCGTAATAGCTCGTTAATGCCAACTTTGCCACGCGTTTTAGCATCGACACGCTTCACGATGACTGCACAATAAAGGCTACATTTGCCATCTGCCGACGGTAAGTTGCCAGAAACCACGACGGAGCCAGCGGGAATACGACCATAGATGATTTCGTCATTCTCACGATCATAAATCCGGGTGCTTTGACCGATATACACACCCATTGATATGACTGAGCCTTCTTCAACGATCACGCCTTCGACCACTTCTGAACGTGCACCAATAAAGCAATTATCCTCGATAATAGTCGGTGCTGCTTGCAATGGTTCTAATACGCCGCCAATGCCTACACCGCCTGACAGATGTACATTCTTACCAATCTGCGCACAAGAGCCTACCGTTGCCCACGTGTCAACCATTGTACCTGTATCAACATACGCGCCAATATTCACATAGGAGGGCATTAATACCGTGCCAGCCGCAATAAAAGAGCCACGCCGAGCGATGGCTTGTGGAACGACCCGAATGCCACTAGCTGCGAATTCTTCGCTGGTCATATCAGCAAATTTAGACGGTACTTTGTCATAGTATTGAGTGCAGCCACCCGCCATTACCACATTGTCATTAATGCGGAAAGAGAGTAGCACAGCCTTTTTCAGCCATTCATTCACTACCCATTTCCCGACCTCTTGGCGTTCTGCAACACGCGCCTTACCGCTATCAAGTAGTGCTAAAGCAGAGTTAACTGCATCACGTGTGGTGGCATCAACATTTTTCGGGGTAATTTCCGCACGGCGCTCAAAAGCGGCTTCGATGGTAGCTTGCAAATCAGACATTGATCTCTCCAAAGCAAATCTCATAACTGTTCAATAACATGGCGGATGCGTTGCGCCGCCTCGATACATTCTTCTTGGGTGGCAACTAAGGCCATGCGCACGCGATTTTGCCCCGGATTACCCGCTGCAGTTTCACGTGATAAATAACTGCCGGGGACAATATGTACATTTGCCCGTGCGACTAGTTCTTTAGTAAAGGCTTGATCATCGATGGGCGTGACTGGCCATAAATAAAAACCCGCATCTGGTTTTTTTACATCCATCACGGGCGACAAAATTTCTAGAACCGCCGCAAACTTAGCTCGATATTGATCACGATTAGCCCGGACATGCGCTTCATCTTTCCAAGCCACTACGCTAGCGGCTTGGAAAGGGGGGGGCATTGCACAGCCATGATAGGTTCGATACAGCAAAAACTTCGCTAAAATCTCCGCATCACCTGCAATAAATCCCGAGCGCATGCCTGGTGCATTCGATCGCTTGGATAAGCTATGAAATACCACACAATGCTTATACGCACTATTCCCCATTTGTGCTGCCGCTTGGAGCAAGCCTACTGGTGGCTTGGTTTCGTCGAAATATAGCTCCGAATAACACTCATCGGAAGCAATCACAAAATTATATTGCTGGGCTAAATTAATCAGCCTTTGTAATTGTGCAATCGACATGACAGCGCCAGTTGGGTTGCCCGGTGTACAGATATACAGTAATTGGCAGCGTTCCCAAAGTTCAGGCGAAACAGCATCAAAAGCGGGGATAAAACCCTGTTCTTCTGTGCAGTTCAGATAAACTGGTTCAGCCCCTGCAAGAAAAGCAGCCCCTTCATAAATTTGATAAAAGGGATTGGGCATGAGTACTGCAGGTTTAGCTTTACGCTCAATAATCGCTTGGGCAAAAGCAAACAAGGCTTCACGGGTACCATTGACGGGTAACACCTGTTGCTCAGGATCAATGGAGCCTGTAGGTAACTGAAAACGTTGCGTAAGCCATGCACTAATGGCTTGGCGTAAATGGGCATCACCCTTAGTTAAGGGATAGGTGGCTAAGCCTTGTAAATGCTCGGTGACTGCTTGATGAATAAAGTCCGGTGTAGGATGTTTAGGCTCGCCAATCGCTAAGGAGACAGCAGGCTGGTTGGCTGGAGCCACACCTTTGAGGAGGTGACGAATTTTTTCAAAGGGGTAGGGGTGAAGCTGGTTTAAATCACTGTTCATGCTAAGGACAGGGGCACAAGTTAGCTAAAAAAACTGAGTATACAGGACAGAAGCGGAAAAAAGAAAAGCCTCCAAAAAGGAGGCTTTTCTATGTGAATTGAACTGCTTATTTCACGCTAGAGAGCATGAAATCAACCGCTGTTTTGACTTCATCATCACTTAAAGCGGCATTCCCACCTTTAGCCGGCATCGCGTTTTTGCCTTTAAGTGAGTTGGTATAGAGCGAGTCCATACCAGCAGCAACCCGTGGTGCCCAAGCAACTTTATCGCCTAGCTTAGGCGCATTGGCAACTCCCATATCATGGCAACTAAAGCATAAAGAGCGATAAATTTGTTCACCATTGATAGCTGGGGTAGGTGCTGCTTGCGTAGCTGGTGCAGCTGTAGTCTGTGTCTGTGTTTGGCTCTGAGCAGCTACAGGAGCAGACTCAGCTGGTTTAGCTGCTTCGGTAGTGGCTGGTGCTGCAGTGGTTGCTGTAGTTGTACTAGCAGCTGGTGTAGCTTCTGCTGGAGCAGTAGCCGTGGCAGTGTTTGCTGCTGGAGCAGTCGTACTTGCACTAGAGTCAATGGTCATTGAGCCTAAAGCAGGGGCGGCAGGCTGAGTAGTTGTACTTGTTTCAGTGGTAGTGGCTGTTGTAGCTGTACTAGCAGCTGGTGCAACTTCTGCTGGAGCAGAATTACTTGCACTGGAGTCAATGGTCATTGAGCCTAAAGCAGGAGCAGTAGGTTGCGCAGTAGCTGTGTTAGCTGTTTCAGTTGCCGGTGACGCAGCCGTTGTAGGCGTGCTGGTGCTTCCGTCGATGCTCATTCCACCTAAAGCAGGTGTTGTTGTTTCAGCAGTACTTGCGCTTGCCTCTGCAGGCTTGGCAGTTTCAGTAGCTACTGCTTCAGTCGTTGCTGGAGCAGCAGTCGGAGTCGATTCGACTGCTGCTTGGGTAGTTTGGGTGGTGGCTTCAGTCGCTGCTGCGGGTTGACTAGCAGCTGTATCTGTTGCGGGTGTAGCAGTTGGCGTAGCTGTCTCTGTAGTAGCTTGAGTTTCAGTGCTAGCGGCAGGTGCAGTTGCTTCGGTTGTGGCTTTTGTAGCTTCCGTTGTTGTAGCAGTTTGAGTTGATTCTGTCGCTGTTGACGTTGTTTCAGTGCTTACTTTCGCGGCTTCAGTGCTAGTAGCCGTTTCAGTGACGGCTTGTACGGTTTCTGTTGTGGCAGTTGCGGCTTGATTAGTAGTATCTATTGCCGCTGGTGTTGCATTCTCTGTCACAGTAGTAGTGGTTTGCGCAGGATCAGCGGCAGCTGGCGCAGTAGTTGCACTCGCTGATTTAGCTACTTCGGTTGTAGTGGCTGTTGATTCAGTTGGTGTGGTAGTGGCAGATTCAGTAACTGGTTTGCTTTCTGCAGTTGTAGCAGTAACACTTGGCGTTACTGGCTCTGTAGTAGCTGATGTACTTGCTTCCGTAGCCGGTTTAGCTGCTTCAGTGGGTGCTGCAGCAGCTTCAGTCGTTGACTTGGCTGCTTCAGTAGAAGCGGGAGCTGCTTGCGTGGCAGTGTCAGTAGTAGCTTTCGCAGACTCCGTGGTTGGAGTCGTAGTGGCGGCCTTCTCGGTTTTCTCGCCACAGCCGCTTAATAAGCCGACTGTAAGGAAAAGGGTAGATATACTGACAACAACCTGTTTCATCGCGTGGCTCCCGGTTCTTATTTAAAACTAGTTAGTTTTTGGGGCTTCAGTGGTGCCTTCTGGTTTTTTGCCTTCAGTTTCTTCATCCCCATCATCTTCAACAGCTGCTTTGGTCGCATCTGCAGCATTAGTGACAGCGTTAGCAGCGCCTTGAGCGGCATCGCTAGCTGCGTCAGCAGTCGCTTTCACTGCTTCTTTAGCACCTTCAGTTACTGCACCCGCAGCAGCAGCGGTGGCAGCAGCAGCGTCTTGAGCAGTTGCTTTTACGGCCTCACCTGCAGCTTGAGCAGTATCCTTTACCGCTTCACCAGCGGCTTGGCCTGCGTTTTGTGCTGCATCTAAAGTAGTTTTAGCTGCTTCACTAGTGGCTTCTACTGCAGTAGCAGCAGCATCTTTTACAGTTTCAGCTGCATTAGTGGCAGCGGCAGCTGTAGCCTTAGCAGCATCTTCAGTAGCTTTAGCAGCAGCATCAGCTGTTGCTTTGGCTGCTTCAGCGGTCGCGTCAGCGGCTTTTGTAGTAGCATCCGCAGCTTTTTCAGTCGCTGCTGCAGCGTCTTGTGCTGCTTTTTCAGTGGTTTGGCTAGGTGCAGCTGTATTTTCAGCTTTCTCACCGCAACCTGCTAACAAACCTAAGGCTAACATTAAAGCGGATAAACTGACGGTAACATTTTTCATAAGATTATTCTCCAAAAATCAAAAAAATAGGTTAAATTAGCCCTAAATTGCCGCTAGCAATCACCTTAAATGCCTGAAAATAGTTAGATTCAGCACACTTTGGTGGGATGTGCGCATCCTAGGGAGCTTTGCTAGAGCTGTCAATTACCGTTCATTAATAGATACGTAGGCTAGTTGCATGAGTTTGCAGATTTTGTGCAGATGCAATAAGACCTAAAGCTAAGTATCTGTGATTACTGGGATTATAGGTAAAAAAATTCAGGTAAATATCGGTGGGGTGCATGGACGAAACTGCGAAAAACCTTGATTTTCTTCATGTGTTTCGAGGTGGTTTTCAAGGCGTATTGCGTTGGCCGCAATTAGATCAATTATGGGCTACTGTTCTGTATGATTCAAATAGTCAGTGGTATCTGTATGCCGTTGGTGAGGAGCCACCTGAACAGGTAGCAAACTCTGTACAAGTTCAACAGTTTATTCAGGAAGTGGATCGTTTATTGCGGCGTGAACATGCAGAAGACTATTGTGGGATTGTGTATGTGGATAATTTTCAGCAGCCTAGCTTGATTAAAATCTTTGATCCGCATAATTTAGGCACTATGTGTGGAAGTAAAGGTGTACAACCTTTACCGGCTTGGATTATCTCTAAATTAAAACCTATTGATTTGCCGCACACAGTACCCATGCCCCAAAATCGCCGGCGTTGGTGGCAGCAGTTGTTCGCAAGTCATAAATAAGGAAAAAGTTTCGTGTACCTCAGCAATTCCCGTTTAATTAGCCTATTTTTGGCTCTACTGGTTCTTACACTAAGTTTATTATGGTTGTTGGGCAATAAAACTCACTTGGCTAGCTCAAATGCTTTAAATGCTGGCGAAACTGTGCAATTAGCCGCTAGGCAACCCGATACGACTGTGGTTGAAAATGGAGTGAGTCCGATTCCAACCTTAGAGCCAGCCAAAGAAGCTACACCATCTGCAGTTCAAGCAGAATCTTTAGCAACGGCTAAGCCAACGGAAACTCCTAAGTCAGAACCAGTAAGTGTAGCGCCTGCAAAAACGACTGAAGTTGCAGCGATTCCTGACAATTTGGTGTTATCGGAGAAAGAGCTAAAAGCACTATCCACGAAAGAACGGAAACGTTATGAAAAGATGATAGAAAATTTGCGTTCACTACGCGACCAATCTACTCAACTTACCTCTGAGCGTCAGCGTTTAGAACAGCAAATGGTAGAGTTAGAGCAGCGTAATCAAGAGCTGACTAAACAACTTGAGGCAGTACGTCAAACTACTGAGACAGCTACAGCTCCAATTAAGCCCTAATGATTATCCGCCACCATCACCGATGGCGGATTGGCTTACAGCCTTAACGTTGTAAGACAGTGGCGTCGCAGAATTTACCGCTGACCAAGGGTTGCTGTTCAAGGGGATCTTGGTATTTCAGATAGATCAGTTTAGAGACCCGATTGACACAATATTGTGTCACAGGTTTATTTGAGCGTGTTCTCAGACCATTCACAATCTCGCCACAAACCGCTTCCCCATTAAACATGGTTTGACGCATCCGTGCGAAAGGGAATACCCGCTTCTCATTGGTTGGCAAATTCACCGTCATATATAAATAGCCTTCACCACTAAGTGTTTGTAGGTAATGCAGGTTTTTACCATCGGTGCATTTGGCTTCCCACTGCTGGGCAGATGCAGCGCCCGATACCACACATAAAGCCAAGGTCAGCAGCCAAGTTTTTTTCATGGGGATTCTCCTTCTTGATTGTGTTTGGGGTTTAGAAAAGCAACTGAGTCTCAGAAACTTAACATGACTATCAACTATAGACGGGTATTTGTGGATTTGTAACCCATTCACGGTTCAATCACGTTGTTGTTGCAGTTTCTTCAATAAAAATCGTGCAGGATGCAGTTTGTAATAAAGACTCAGTTCAAGCGGTAATGGTTCCCCAGTGATGAGTGCGGCTAATAATTCACTACACAAAGGCGTTGTAGTTAAACCTCGTGAACCGTAGCCCGCACTAATAAATAGACCTGTTTGATAGCGGGCTTGCGGCCAAGTTTTGTACTTAGCCCCATGTTGAATACCAGCATAAGTTTGCCGAAATAAATCAGGGTCAGGTAAAGGCCCAACATAAGGATAGCGATCTGGCGTAGTCATCCGAATGGCTGCATGGCTACTGGCTTTAGTACCTAAATTAGCTGCGAATTCAGGTAGATAGTGTGCTAATTGCTGATAGTTAAGTTCATCATCGCTAGATTTGATGGAGGCTAGTGCTTCCCCACGCTCAAAGCTCGCACCAAAAATATGTTGACCTGCAATGGCAGGGGTTAAATAGCCTTCATGCCCTAAAGAGAGTTGGAGTTGACTAGTGTAAACGTTGGCTACTGCTTGAGTAGTTTGCCCTCGTACTGGCAAAAACGGGAGGAAATTGCTTTGGGTAAACTGAGCTACATCTTTGCCATTCGCTAATACAACGACAGCCGATTCAGCGATCAATTCATTGGCTGCATTCAGCACTTGCCAAGTTTCTTGCGCTGTTTGGATAAGATGCAAGGCTTCAGTTTGGGTTTGCAGCTTAATTAAAGGATGTTGAGTGAGTGCTTTACATAAGCTGCGTGGATATAAATAACCTGCTTTTGGAAAGTAACTGCCGCCCATTGCTAGTTGAATCCCAGCTAAGCTCGAAGCTTCTGTTGCATCTAGTAGCTGAATAAAATCGCTGGGCAAACCGCGTTCTTCTAAAGCCTGGCAACGCTTGGTTTCACTAGCATTATGCTTGAGTTGTAAAGAGCCGGAGGCAAACCATTCTAACTCTTTGTTTGCAGGCTCTTGAATCAAGCTTTGTAGCTGGCGTGCTGCATATAAAAAGGCTTGCCGATAAAAGCGCTCACCCCAATCCGGTTCAGCAGTCATTTTCGGCGTGAGTACCCCGGCACGATTGCCTGAAGCCTCTTGAGCGATTTCTCTCTGCTGTTCTAGTAGTTGCACCTGCCAGCCACGTAAGGCTAGAGCATAGGCAATTTGACAGCCTGCAACACCTGCACCGATTATGGTGGCAGTCCGTTCTTTAAATTGCGGTGCAGGTAAGCTAAACCAAGCGGCTTCTAAGTGAGTAGCACTTATTCCAGTTAATCTTGCGGTCAACATTTCCCGCTTCTGTCCAAAACCTGTACGTTTTTCCCAAGTAAAGCCTGCAGCTTGTAGATTGCGGCGTACTTGGCCTGCAACCGTAAAGGTAGCTAGCGTACTGTGGGGTTTACTATGTGCAGCGATGGCTTGAAATAGCGGAGCTGACCAAAGTTCTGCGTTTTTCGTAGGGGCGAAGCCATCTAAATACCAAGCATCTACTTTCGCGACTAAATCCTTGAGTGCACTCTCTGCATCTGCAAAGCACAGGGTTAAATTTACTTGATGATTAGCAAACTTAAGCTGATGAAAGCCTGCCAACACAGGGGGGTATTGTAGGAGAAGTTCCTGTGTAAGTTTGTCTAATTCTGGCCAAGTCGCTAATAGCTCAGCCAGTTGAGCTTTCGGAATGGGGTGTTTTTCAAAAGAAATATAATGGAGGCTTGTGCAGTGTTTCGGATCATTTTGCCAAGTTTGCCACGTGGCTAAAAAATTTAAACCAGTACCAAAGCCTGTTTCAGCGATGATGAATTGATCCTTGCCTTGCCAAGCTTCAGGTAGCTGATTGCCTTGTAGAAACACATGGCGAGTTTCGTCTAAACCACTTTCACGAGAGAAATAGCGATCACCGTAATCAGTTGCGAAGGGCAAACCATTCACATCAAGTTCAATTTTTGCAGGGTAAATTTCGGGCAACATAAAATTTAATGTTTGAGTTTGACGCTCAAATCTCGTGCTGAAGTTTTTGGCAGGCTATAAAAATACTTTACTCAACCTTAGCTTAGCAACTTCCTAAGGCGCTAGTAGACTTGTTTTCGATAAAAACTATTAGAAAATTTAATTTTCAATCGAAAATAAAGATTAGCGACTTAATAGGGGCTTGTTATATAAAGCCATGATTTTTCAGGAAGCATTGAATGCGGCTAAATCTGTGTGATCTTGACAAGCGTAGATTTTGTGTGCTTTGCAGCATAAAGTAGAGAGATGCCAAAGATGAGAAAGAGACTGTCCCAATGGATTTGTGTGCAGTTTTTAATATGTGTGACAGGAGTGTCATTCACTACTACTACTCAAGCAGGTTTAAGAACCTGTGATCAAAATAGCCCGACGATCATTCGCCAAAAAGCGAGTGCTTATCAAAACCTGATCAATGCAGTCTCACTGCAATATGGCGTCAGTGCCGATCTTATTCAAGCGGTGATCACGGCTGAGACTTGTTTCCGTCCAACTGCAGTGTCCCATAAAGGTGCTTATGGCTTAATGCAACTAATGCCTGCCACCGCCCGCCGGTTCGGAGCCACCGATAAAAGTGTGACGCACAATGTGCATGCAGGCACACGGTATTTGCGCTGGTTATTAGATCGTTATGATGGCAGCATCTATCATGCAGTAGCGGCCTATAATTCAGGGGAAGGCACTGTAGATCAATATGGTTGGAATGTGCCTTATCAAGAAACACGCCGTTATTTAGTACAGGTATTAAATGCTTATCGCAAATTAGCTAATCGCAATAGCCAAGTCTTGTTTGCCCCCAATTTAGCTGCTGCTGCCCAGTTTCAACGGGCTAGTTTGATTGAAGATCAACTGTACCCCGTTGCGGCTGAATCTGAAGCAGAAGTGACAGAACCAGTGATTACTGGTAAGTACTTACGATCGAGTAGCGTTGAACGTATTCTCACCCCTAAGTCCGTCGAAAAACGCCTGCTCCCTAGCTGTAAATCAGCCTCCAAAAAGCTCAATAAGTCCACCTCCTACAAAGATAAAAAAGGCATTCGCACCTTCTTCTACACCGTCAAAGATAATGATTCCATTGACCGCATCAGTAAGGTCACAGGTTCCTCGAAAATCATGATCAAGCGCTATAATGACATGGAAGAAAAACGTGCAGTGATTAAACCTGAGCAGGTGCTCAAGGTTTCTGAATGCAGTTTGGAATGAAAGAATAGAAATAAAAAAGCCCTCGAGTGAGGGCTTTTTTTGTAGGTGAAGCTAGTAAGTTTAAGCCGTTTTGAGGCGCTTATACTTGATGCGCTGTGGATATAGTTCATTACCGTGACGGCGCTTATAGTCTTCTTCGTAATCGCTATAGTTACCTTCAAACCAAGTAACTTGCGAATCACCTTCGAAGGCTAAAATATGCGTAGCAATCCGGTCGAGGAACCACCGGTCATGCGAGATCACGACCGCACAACCAGGGAAGTTTAATAACGCCTCCTCTAAAGCACGTAAGGTTTCCACATCTAAGTCATTAGTCGGCTCATCCAGTAGCAGTAAGTTGCCGCCCGATTTCAAGAGCTTAGCTAGATGCACACGGTTACGCTCACCACCTGACAAATCACCAATCCGTTTTTGCTGGCCTTCACCTTTAAAATTGAAACGGCCAATATACGCACGAGATTGTAAAGTGTAGCCATTCACATTCATCAGATCATGGCCGTCAGCAATTTCTTGGAATACGGTTTTATTTGCATCTAAAGCATCACGCGACTGGTCGACATAAGCAATCTTAACTGTATCACCTACCCGGAACTCACCATTATCCGGTTGCTCTTGGCCAGTGATTAAGCGGAAGAGAGTGGTTTTACCTGCACCATTCGGGCCGATCACACCAACAATCCCACCTTTCGGTAAATTGAAGCTTAAATTGTCATACAAAACACGATCACCAAAGGCTTTACTAATATTATTGGCCTCAATGACCAAATCACCTAGGCGTGGCCCTGGGGCAATATAGATTTCATTGGTTTCAGCACGTTTTTGATAATCGCTCGAAGATAATTCTTCGAAGCGTTGCATGCGTGCTTTGCTTTTGGCTTGGCGACCTTTGGGGTTAGAGCGTACCCATTCCAATTCCTCTTTCATCGCTTTTAGGCGACCTTGCTCAGCTTTCTTTTCTTGAGTTAAGCGCCGCTCTTTCTGATCCAACCAAGAAGAATAGTTGCCTTCCCAAGGAATACCTTGTCCACGATCTAGCTCTAAAATCCAACCGGCTACATTATCCAAGAAGTAGCGATCATGTGTAACTGCAACCACAGTACCTGGAAAGTCTTGTAAGAAACGCTCCAACCAAGCGACTGATTCAGCATCTAAATGATTGGTCGGTTCATCCAAAATCAGCATGTCAGGGGATGAAAGTAATAAACGACATAAAGCAACACGCCGTTTCTCACCACCGGATAGGGTAGATACATCCGCATCCCAAGGCGGCAAACGTAAAGCATCCGCAGCGACTTCTAAAGTATGCTCTAGATTATGTACATCAGCAGCTTGCAGAATATTCTCTAAACGTGCCTGCTCAGCGGCTAGCGCATCGAAATCTGCATCAGGCTCAGCATAAGCAGCATACACAGCTTCTAACTTTTCCTGAGCATCCTTAATGACTGTTAAGCCTTCTTCCACATTACCGCGCACATCCTTAGCAGGATTCAACTGCGGCTCTTGTGGCAGGTAACCAATGTTAATCCCAGGTTGTGGACGTGCCTCACCAACGATTTCTTGATCTACACCTGCCATAATTCGTAGCAGTGTAGATTTACCCGCACCGTTATAACCGAGTACGCCGATCTTCGCACCCGGGAAAAAATTTAGATAAATATCCTTTAAAATAAAACGGTTCGGCGGTACGACCTTGCCGACACCGTTCATGGTGTAGATGTATTGGGCCATCTGTGCTCCAAGCTGAAATTGGTGATCTTTAATATTATTCGGCTTTAGTTTTCGGGCCGACCTGCGCCTAATAGTATCACTAGCGTTATAATAGGTAAGTAGGCGATTAGTAGAAAAAGCCAAGAGCTATCTGGATAGTTTAATGAGACATAAGCTAAGGGTAATGACCAAATTAGATTAATAGTTATAAAACTAAGAGTTACTCTCTTATGTGATTGCCAGCGTCGAGCTAAACGTTGATAGGCATGGGTGCGGTGTGCTTCTAGCCAATTTTGCCCAGTTAGCATCCGTCTCAATAATGTAATGCTCGCATCACTAATAAAAAGCGTGCCTAAAATGGCCCAAGTTGCATAGTTCATCCAATGTAGGCTAATGGTTGTCAATGCTATGACCAGTAACATAAACGCTAAAAAACTACTACCAACATCACCCATAAAAATCTTAGCAGGTGGCCAGTTATATGTTAAAAAGCCTAATACTGCGATAGCTAAATAAATAATCCATTGCCAAAGTGTTAGATTAACTAACTCAGGGCTTTTGAGTGCTATTAAGAGGGCTGCGGATAACAACATGAAAATTGCTTGGCAAGCCGCTAGGCCATCAATGCCATCCATGAAGTTAAAAAGATTTAGCCACCATAGACTAGCGAATAAAATAAAGCCTATGGTAAGAGGCATAGGTAAGTTAAGAATAGGTTCAAACCCAGGAATAGGAATGCTCTGAATGATAACGACTAAGGAGCAGGAGGCTATAATCTGTATAAGTAGGCGTATTTTGGGGGCTAAGTGATAGATATCATCAATCAAGCCCTTAGCCGCAATTAGTATAGCTAATACACTAGTGAAGCCATAAACCCAATATTGAACATTATTTTGAAAGAATAGCCATAGTGTAAAAAAAATTGTGCCTGCTACAATACCTAAACCACCACCATGTGGTGTTATTTTAGTATGTGAAGAACGGTGATTAGGTTCTCGGGTGAGTCTAAGCTGATAAGCATATTTTCTTACTAAGGCTGTTATTAAAAGACTAACGACAAAGGTTGATATGGCTAAATAGAGCATTATTAATTTTGTTGATAAGACTGGACAGTTCTTGCAAGGCCTTCGTCTACAGAAAAAGGAGGTTTCCAGTTTAACTGACTGCGAGCATAGTTGGAGTTAATAGTCAGTGAACCTAATAGACGTTGAGCTTCAGCTTTTTTACCCATTAAAGTAAGTAGTGTATTTAATAAACTAGGATTCATGGGTAGAAGGTAGTTGTCTTTATTGAAGTAGTAAGCTAATTTTTTTAGTAATTCTGTGGTTGAAAGATCTTGTCCATCACTAATTAAAAATGTTTCATTTGCAGCTTGAGGATGCTCTAAGCAATGAATTATAAAATCAACTAGGTTATCTACATAAATTAAACTACGCTGATTATGAATAGCACCGAAGGGTAAGGGAACGCCTTTATCAACCCATTGCATCATTTTCAGAAAGTTGGCTTTAACATTGGAACCATATACAAGAGGTGGGCGGATAATTACAACTTCCATCCCAGTTTCTTTACTAAGCTCCTTTAAGCCTTGCTCTGCTTCCCATTTAGAGATAGCATAATAATCTTTAGGATTTGGGGTTGATTTTTCCGTATAGGGAGTTTGGTTTTCTTCCCCATTTACTTTAATGGTACTTAAAAAAATAAAACGTTTGGCCCCGGCTGCTGCTGCTTGTCTAGCAAGGTTGAGTGTTCCGAGAGTATTAGTCGCTCTATAGTCTTTTAAAGTAAGCTTAGTCTGATCAGCACTGTGTACTAATGCTGCTAGATGTATAATACAGTGTATATTTTCAAGCCATTGAGATTGATACCATTGGTAGTTTTGGCTTACTACAGTCTTTAATTTTGCTCTAGACATTAAAATTAAAGTTTTTTCTGTACTTAGGAGTTTTTTTTCTAGATGTTGCCCAATAAATCCATTGGCTCCTGTTATTAAAGTGTTCAAAAGACCTCTCTCACAATAAGCAATTCATAGTTGTAGAACCCGACGATTAAATTAAAACATAATAAGAACTGTTGTGGTCGACTCCGTTTGCGTGTATGGGGTCAACTGAAAGCCCTCAGTGATTAATTTATCAATTAATGATTTTTTATTCGGGCGCTGCCTCTCTTTATACACAAATCAGCCCTTCCCCAACTCACTAGCCATCTGAATGGCATAAATGGAGTCCAGCACTCGTGAAATAGACCAGCCAGATGCTTTTAGCCCTCGGTTCGCTATCGTCTTTTCTGCCTATAAAGCCCAGTAAAGTTACGAAAATTCCTTAATCATCAATATCTTATAAAGATAGTCAGTATTCATGGCAGCCTTCTTCTGTTTACGCTTTATGCCTGCTTTGAAGGTTTTAGCTGTTCAATACGTTAAAAGCAATATGCCATATTCCAGCGATGTTCTCGGCGGCTTTGTCGTGGCGAATGCGATAGTCATCTTCACCCATTGCCGCATCTAATCGCCAGTGGAACTGGTTTTCAATTATCCAATGTTTGCGGATAGCATTCGCGAATTGTTTGGCGGTGAGAGTTGCAGAGCTGATGTAATAGCGGATTATAGCATTTTCAGGTATTTCCTCTGTGGTGGTGCGGAACGACAAAGCGATACCAAGCGTTTTTGACTCAGACCAATCGGCACTTAACGCTACGAAATCCGCTCACGATATGGAAACGGGTTTATTCTCTGCTGTGTGCTTTTTCAATGGTATTGAAGTACTCATCTGGGTACTGTGCAACATGACTCAACGGAAAATGTTTCGTAAAGGCTTCTTCAAGCCGTTTCTGGTTACCCTTGCACACACCGATAAAAGCTTCAATAATTCAGGAATGGCGTTGATTTCATTGGACTTTTCATCGGTTTTGACTTGTCCTAACACCACGCCATTCGCGGTTGAAAAGGTAGTAACCATGTGGATAGGACCTGTTCTATGGCGCTTGTCGTAAGAGCCGCGTAAGGTTTTGCCGTCAATGGCAATGACGTCCCCGTCAGTCAGTTTATGGCAACTTTGCATCCAGTTAGCGAAATAGTGTTGGAATTGTTGTGGGTTAATCAAGCTTATCACGTGAGCAAGGGTATCTTGGCTGGGGATACCGTTATCAAAATCAGCGTATGCTTGTAAACCTAGTGAGTCGATCATGTCCAAAGTCTTCAATTTCTTCCCAGCCCTCGGCACCCGAAATAACTGCGTAGATAGACAAGAGCAAAATATCGCTGAGTTTGTGTTCAATTTTTCCCGTTTGACGGAAGGGAACCTCTAAAAACCCGGAATATTGCAGTGGTTAGCGTTGGCCTATGGGTATTTTATTAAAAAATATCAAACCATCTCAATGTTCAGGTTGTTTTCCCGCATTTTTGCGGCTCTTTCGGGGATTTCCCCCTCAAATGGGCACAACTCCGCTGGCTTTGAGCGAACAAAGCCGCCGCAGGTTATACACGGCAGCCTTGATACTGAGTCCGAATACTGCCCGTGCCAACCCAATGCTACGGATGGCTTTGCCACCCATTGCACCGATTGACCCAAACATATGCTCAACCCGTGCGCGGGGTCTGGCGATGTGGGTGTTGCGGCGTTTCTGGTAGTCAGATGGCGGTTTGCCTTTCTTGGCTTTGTGCTGGATGTGTAACCGCCAGCGACCTTGGTTGAGACGTTGTTCACGGGATGGGTCTTCGTAACCTTTGTCTGCCCATACATCACGGCAGGTATTGGCTCGGTCAAGCACCATTTCAAAATGGTTGGTGTCATGCTCTTTGGCAGTGCTGATGTGGCGTTTGCAGATGAGTTTATATTTCCGGTCGGCACTGATGCTGAGTTTTTAACCGTAGTAGCTTTTGCCGTGTTTCTTCGTCCAACTTGCTTCTGTATCCTTTTGGCCACGTTGCGCCGGTGTCCAGCCAGCGGGTGTTGCCGCTTGTTCTAACAGCACTTTTTCTTCTTTGTGGACATGTTGTTTAGGGGCTTCCACCAACGTGGCATCGACGATTTGACCACCACGAGCTATAAAACCGTGCTGTTGTAACTGCTGTTGCACAGCATCAAACAGTGCATCCGCACCACCTGCCACACTGATCCGTTCACGGAATACCCACAAGGTGTTGGCATCGGGATCGTACTGGAGTGCCGCAGACCACAGAACCGTTGGAGCGACAGCCGATCTAGCAATTGGCATTCCAATTCCTCGTCCGACAGGTTGTACAGTTGTTGCAATACCAAACCCCGTACCATCAGTTCCGTTGGGTAGGACGGACGGCCTCCTCGCTGGTCACTGGGGCGTGGGGCGATGCGATCAATTTCTGCTGCTAAGGCGACAAAGTTGACGTGCTGGTTCAGCGTGGACAGCAGGTCGCCTTTGTGGTCGAGTTTCTGTTCACCCTCTTCGGCGGCAAACAAGCTGGTTTTGAGAGCACTTTTCTTGGAGCTAGTAATGGAGTGAAAGCTCAGGTGGGCATTTTCTCAAATTTGTACAGGTATTAGGGAGTTTTTAGAGGTTCCCGGTAGTCTTGAATGATGGAGAAGTGGTTAAACAGGTCATAATCTTGCATGAGTGTATCCCTTCGATGAAAAGGGGGGGTATCAGGATGTGTCGTTTGAGCGTTAATCGTTCGCTATTGATTTTACTAACTTATTCATGCGTTTGCCCTTAGTTTACTACCTATCTAACTGCTGAAAAAGCAACATATTCAGAATATCTAATCTATCGTTACATACTTTTTCAATTAGTCTAAGACATGGTTAAGTTGGCTTTGAATATGACTCAATGTTGTTATGCAAAGTAATTTCGCTGATTCTAAGCTGCTAGTTTCAGTATAGCAACGTAATTCAGGGGCATTTCCAGATGGTCGTAAATGAACAATATCTTCGTCATCAAAAGTCAAGCGAACGCCATCTGTAATATCAATGCTTGATAAGCCAAATTTTTCGGGGAATAGATTCTTAATATATTCGTGATCACTGAGAAGGCGATCCAATAAAGATTTAGAGTAACTAAAGGGTGTGTCTTTGAGACGAGCGCTATAAGTATAACGAGCTGGTAATTGCTCTAACATCATACTTAAAGTTAAGTTTTGTCTGGCAGCGTTTCCTAAAACTGTGACGATAGGTAATAAAGCATCGCGAGTAGGTAGTGAATTTAAGCCGGGTAAGTTGGTGCGTAGTAAGAAACCTCCATTAGCTTCAAAACCTCCTACAAATTCGTCTTGATTTTGAACATTATTCATGGCCTGAACCACATATGGTGACCCAATACGAGTACGTAGAATATTTTTGAATGCTTGAGTCTTTTCAATAGCAGTAGTGCAATTAATAGGTATTGCTAGTGTGGTTAAGCCAAGGTACTTAGCACATAGCAAACCAAGAATATCACCACGTATAAACTGCCCATTAGCATCAAAAACTAAAGGGCGATCTCCATCACCATCAGTCGATACTAGAGCATCTAAATGATGTTGACTGCACCAATATTCTGCTTGGTGTAAATCATCATCATTTACGGCTTCAGTGTCAATTGGAACAAATTTATCACTTCTACCTAATGAGATAACAGTTGCACCTAACTTGTGTAGAACAGCTTTAGTTAGATCACGACCTGCTGCACTATGTTCATAGAGACCAATACGCCATCCTACTAAAATCTTACCAAAACGAGTGACGTAACGTTGAATATATGCTTGGCTAGCCGCTTTATCAATAATAGATAGATTATAAGACAGTTTTAGTGTATCTAACCATTGTTTAGGTATAACGCAGGTCGATATAGCTTGTTCATCTTCTTTGAGAATTTCTCCATCTGGGCTGTAAAACTTTAGCCCATTACGATCAAATGGGATATGGCTACCTGTGACTATAATGCCAGGTATGCCTTTCGATAGACAATGAAGGGCAAGCGCAGGAGTTGGTAATGATCCTAAAAAAGTAGTTTGATAACCTAAGTTTAATAATGCATTGCTAACAGCTGCAGCAATATGGGGGCTACTGGGGCGTAAGTCCATCCCAACAGCAATGCTTTTTTTATTAGTAATAGCGTGTGTGTGTTGCATACGCTGCATAAATGCATAAATGTAAGCGGATATGGTTTGGGGCGTAAGATCGCATACTAATGCACGTACTCCGCTCGTACCAAAAACCACTTGGGGGTATTGTTCTGCTAAGATTATTTTGGGTGTCATTATTTTTTCGCTAAAACTTCATAGTATAAATCGGCATATGATTTGCCCAATGCAGGACCAGAAAAATAGGTTTCATAGCGTTGTCGTGCTGCTCTGCCGAAGCTTTTATTTAGTTCATTGTCTGTTAGTAGAGCGTTCATTTTTTTAGCTAGTATGATTGGGGACTCTGGTGGTACAACGAAGCCCGTTTCTTGGTCTTTATTAATGAAAGACGTTCCTGTACCAATTTCACAGCTGATCATCGGTTTGCTAAACATACTGGCTTCAACTAGTACCATACCATAGGCTTCAGAGCGCAGGTGGGATGGAAGCACTAAAGCACAACATGCTTTGAGTAATGCTATTTTTTCCGCATTAGTAATTTGTCCAGCAAAGATCACATTTGTTGCATTACATAACTCAGCCTTCCTGCGTAAGCGTGCATCTTCTTGGCCTGTGCCTGCAATAATTATTGAAGCATTTACTTGTGTAGCTGCCTCAATAAGGGTGTGTAACCCCTTGTAATAACGCAGCACACCAATGAATAAAAAAAATGGGACGTGAGATTTAAGACTAAAGCGTGTAGAGGTTTCTGAAGTAGTGTGGGAGTAGCTATTTTCATCTATACCTAATGGTATGACACGTATTCTTTCAGGATTGACGTACTTTGAAAGCGTGGGACTCGTTTGAGTATATGCCGATGATGTTGCGATGACTCGATCCATTGTCTTGAGTGTATGTCTCATTAAAGGGTTATAAAGTTTCCCTAAGATGTTTTGTCGTACAATATCTGAATGATAAGTCATTACTTTTGGCTTAGGCTGCTGACCTAACAAATTCATGAAATCAGCAAATGGCCACGGATAGTGGTAGTGAATGACGTCTGCTTCTTTGAACAAAGAAATGAATCGTCGGATGGAGTCCAACCCACCAATGTCACAAGAGGCTAAGGTAGCCCAGGAACGGGAGCGAACTATATCTACTCCCTCTAAGGTTATTAAATTTGGAGTTGGATGGGGGGATAAAGCAAAAACTTTTGACTCTATACCAAAGGATTTTGTTGATATTGTGATTTGGCGAATAGCCTCTTGAAGACCACCAGGAGGATCAGGAAAGTAGGTACGGTAGATATGGAGCGCTAAAATTGTCATTTTATTATCTTTTCGATTAAATGCTTTTTCTACTAATAATACTTAGCAGCTATTAATTTAATTTATTTTTACAACTTAATAGAAGATTACACCATTACTAACCATTAATTTTTTGCTCACTTATTAAACCTCTTGCGAAAGTTTGATGGAAGGATTCTGCGATTGACGAGTCCTGCGATCAAACGTAATTGCCGTTCAAATCGTCGTCGCCGTCCACGATAAACGCTTTTTAAGAGCCGAAAGATCTTTAACGAACGAATACAGTGTTCAACCTTGACCCGAAATCGAGCCAATCATTGATTAAAGGCTTTCTCTTCTGGCTCCAGTTTACGTGTTTTCGGCTTCTTAAACGGCCACACGACTCGACCATCTTCTAAGGCTAAGCCTTGATAACCCAAGTCAACGATACATAAGGTATTTGATCCCCTGAGCAGTTTAGGATGCGAGGTTTCGTTTTGTTGCTATTTCAAATTTTACCGGACTTTGGTAGTCATTGGCAGCGTATAATCGTGTTCGATTGTAATCGACCTCCAAGTATTCGAAAACGGTTTGTTTGAGGTTATCACGGGTGGCGAAATGTTCACCGTGAATGGCTTCAACCTTGAACAAATGGAAAAAGCTTTCCGCACAGGCGTTGTCGTAGCAGTTGCCTTTCGCACTCATGCTGTCGATAAGCTGATGTTTTTCCAGTAATTCACGATAGACGTGAGAGCAATATTGGCTGCCCCCATCCGAATGCACGATGACGTTAATTGGGCGTTTCCGCTGAAAAATCGCCATGCGCAAGGCCGCACAAACCAGTTCGGTGGTCATGCGTTCTGCCATTGACCAACCAATGACGCGCCGTGAATACAGATCAATCACCACCGTGAGGTAAACCCAACCTTCATCCGTGGCTAAATATGTGAGTTTACTCACCCATTTTTGATTCGGCTGTCAAGCAGTAAAGTCTTGATTCAACAGGTTTTCAAATACAGGTAATGAGTGTCGACTGTTGGTCGTGGCTTTGAACTTGCGTCCCGCTTTTGCCACTAACCCTTGACGACACAGGCTGGCTGCGATAGTTTTGATGTCATACGGCTAGTTCTGGCGTTACAGTTCACGTTGAATGCGTTGTGCGCCAAACGTTATTTATGCTGTTCAAAACACTGCTTAACCTCTTGATCTAACCGCTGTTTCCACTGCAAACGGGCACTGGGTTTGCGGTTCACGCATAAAACCCACTACGCGATACGCCAAAGTAACGGCATTGTACAGCTACGCTATACGTTGATTGATGTTATTTCATGAAACCGTAATTTACTTCAGCTGCTTCGCGAAGTAGGTAGCCGCCTTTTTTGCAATGGCGAGTTTCCTCCTGCACTTCCGCTAACTCACTCTTTAAACGCGCATTTTCCATCACCAAACTCGTTTCATGTTCACTCACCGTTTGTGCCTGCTGAAATGCTTTATGCCATTGATAAAACTGGGATTCATGCACACCCAACTGTAACACTACTTTGCCAACGCCAATCTGTTTGGCAAGTTTCAACGCTTCTTGTTTGTACTCGTGGCTGTGATGCCTATACGTCGTGCTTGTCGGGCTGAGGGATTGGTCTTGCTCATCGTTAAGTACCTTTTCAGTTCATGGGAAAGATACTCGCTTTTCTTACGATCCACTATTCGCTCGCGGAGGGGATCATCCGCTCCCACTCCCTTATCATGACTCACACTCGGCTTCACTAAGTCTAAATAACCAGAAGCCGCTAGGCGTTCTTCCACATGACAGGTAATACGTTGGGCATTGGATTCATGCACGCCAAAACTCAAGCCTAAATGAAAAAAGGTGCAGTATTCCCGCCAGTAACTTAACGCTGAGTACAGTTGGTTTTCAAGACTCAAGCTCGGGCGGCCTGACTTCTTCTTTTGCTGTTCCGCTTGTGCTAACACCTTCACCAGTTCGTGGAATAACTCTCGGTCAACCCACGCTTCGTCTAAAGGCGGCAGCGGATAATGATTGAATAGATTCATAGGTTATCTTTTGACTATAAGCACTTTTAAATTACTTTTGCAGGAGGTCTAATAGACCTCTTTCATAAATCAAAAACTAGCCACTCTTAATCGTGCTATAGAGGCCAGGGAGTGAGCTAGAGGTTAAATGAAACCAACAATATTTAACACCTTAACCGACGCTCAATTCAAACGGGTCTTGGGCATTAGCCGTCCGCTGTTTGCCGAGCTATTGTCCTACTTACAGAGCTTTCAAAGCCCCCGAGGGCGACCTTGCAAGCTAGAGGCCGAAGCGCAGTTAACGTTGAGTCTGACGTATTGGCGGGACTATCCATCCTTGTTAACCCTAGGCACCCAGTACGGAATTAGTGAGACCAGTGCGTGGCGGGTGGTGCGACGCGTGGAAGAGCGACTGATGCAGAGTGGTCTATTGTCGCTGCCTAAAACTCCATCGGGTACTGGGGTAGAGAAACCAGTCCAGACCCTAGTGGATGTGACGGAACTACCGATTGAGCGTCCCAAAAAAACAAAAGCGTTGGTAGAGTGGTAAACAGAAGTGCCCTACCTTCAAAGTTCAAGTAGCATTAGACTTGAGGACAGGCTGCCTCTTCAATACTCAAGGGATCGAAGGTTCGGTTCACGACTTTACCCTGTTTAAACACACCGTTAAGACCTGGCGCTATCGTCCCTACTTTGTCATGGATAAGGCATATGAAGGCATTCAGAACCTACCCTTTAAGGCACTCATCCCTTTCAAGAAACCCAAAGAGCGTGGTTTAACGCCTGAGCAAAAAGCGGTGAATCGTGCAATTAATCAACGACAGATTCTGATTGAGCATGCCTTTGCTGCCTTGAAAGTCTTTAAACTACTCAGTACGCGTTACCAAAATCGGCGAAAACGATTGATGCTACGTTTTAATTTAATCGCGGGTCTTTACAATCGCCAATTGCTTAATCTGTGGTTTATGAAAGAGGTCTAGTGATTTAATTTATAAGCTTAGCAGGAACTCCGACATAAGTTCCTACAATATTACAATCACGGACAACTACAGCTCCAGCACCTATAACTATATTATTACCTATATTGATATTGTCTATTAAAGTAGATGATGCTCCCATCATGACGAAATTACCTACCTTGCAATTTCCTGCAACGGTAGAATTTACAGATACATGTGTAAACGAGCCAATATCACAGTCATGTTCTATAAGAGAGTGATTATTTAATATGCTACCTAAACCAATTTTTGAGTTAGGTCCTACATATACATGGTTGCCAACAAAACATCCCTCTTCAACGGTCGTATTTTTACCTAATATGGAAAGCGGAGATATTAATTTAGCTAGTGGTAAGCGTTTACTCTTTATTAAGCTCAATTGTTCATAACGAATTTTATTATTACCTGAACCTGCGAAGTATAACCAATTACCGCTTAACTTTGCCGGTACATTGGGTAGAACAGGAAAGTCTAAAATTGCCTCACCAGGTTTAGCGTTTTTATCAACAAACAAAATTTTTTGGAATCCTATGTGAAGTGCTAAATCGGCAATGCTTCTTGCATGTCCTCCACAGCCCAATAATATTATATTTTTCATACTACTCACGATGGTCATTGGATACATTATCGAAAGTATTTAGGTGTTCATTTACAACATCTGACCAATTTCTTGATTTAAGTTGTTCATATAGGATTTTCTGCTTTTCAAGCAAGTATTCTTGATTGTCTAGAGACCAGAGTATTTTTTGACTCATATCTAACCAATTATATGGATCGAATAACATTATATCTTTTAGTTCACTTGAAGTGACTATTTCTTCAGTTACAGCTATTTTAGCCATAACCACAGGAGTATCAACGGATAGTGCCTCTGTAAATGTAAATGGAAAGCCTCCTTCACTTAAGCTAGGGTTAACAGCTAGTTTAGCCATTTTGTACAAAGATGCCAGCTCTTGAATAGATAGTCCATGAAGGCAAAGAATTTGAGAATGAAGTTTATTATTGTTTATATATTCATTAATTTCAGGCAATATAAGAGGGTTTCCAGTCATAATTAATTTCAGACTTTCATTATGATTTTTTACGATAAAATTAAATGCCTTTAGTAAAGATAGTATGTTTTTATTCGGTCTAAACTGGCTAGCATAAAAAATATAGTTTATTTCCTTGCTCCTCCAAGAGTCTATAAAGCTATTTCCAATACTTTTCTTTAAACTATTTAAGTAATAATTGAAGCACAAGTCACTCGCTTCAATTATTCCTAGTTGACTGCCCTTAATCCGAAGTAAGTCATCTAGTCTATTTGCACCATGCCTAATAACTGTAATATTTTTAGGGTTTATATGGTATTTCTCAACAAGAGTTCTCCATTTCACATCTTCACTATATGTAATAAAATATTTACCTTGTAAAATTGATTTCTCAACAGCCCTAAATGTTTCAGAGAATCTATCTCCACCAATTAATGAAAATCCTACGGCAAAATTTGTTAAAACTACATCAGGTACGCATGTAACTCTTGGACCCTTAATATAATTAAAATGAGGCCAAAAACATGTCGGGCAATACCATACGTTGATATCAACTCTTGTATTAATAGCTTTTTGAATAAGCTCTATTTCATTACGCTCTAAAATGTCGTAGAGACTTGAAATAGTAAAGTTATTTTTCAAATTCCTTGGTGTTAAAATAAGTCTATTAATTTCGTCTGTATTTATTGGCTTTAATGCATAAGTGATTATTTTTCTTACCATTAAGATAATAAATTTTATAAATACATAAATGAATGTTAAGGCAGGTAATAAAATAACTAATAGTAATAGAGCTATGCTATTAATTAAATTCAAAGATCTTATATTTAATAGAGATTTCTTTGTGTTATAGAATAAAAGATTAGTGTTCTTTTGAGTTATTTTTTTTATTTTGTATATAAAATTTATAGATCTTGTTTTTTTTTTGGAAAATAATATATATCTATTATATAAAGTTAATATTAAAGGTTGTTTTTTTGGTGAAATGAATTCAATATTTTCTTTGGCTATGTTAGCTGAAATAAATAGATCAATAAGGTTACTTTGCATCCAGCTGGGACAAGCAATAACAAATTTTGCAGATTCTTTACTTTGAGCGCCTTTAAGGAACTCAGATAGATGCCTACCTAATCCTTCATGTCTTAAGTCAACATGTGGTGGGTATGCTAGATATATACCATATTTTTTTATAGACATGCTGAAACTTCATTCCAATAAGAATCTTCTATGTACTGTATGTAGGATTCATCAAAAATTTTTGAATTGCATGTTATCCCACAATTACTTTCTAAAAGATTTTTTAGGTTATTATATATTTCTTTTGAATCGAATTTTGTTAAAAACAAGTTTAAATTTAGTATTTCATTTAAATCTTTATATAAAAGTTGGTCAGGGATAAGAATAGGTTTTTTTTGGAAGCAGATATTTAAAATAACATTAGTCCGTTCATTTTCATGAGGTATATAAAATATAAATTTAGAATCATTTAGCAGCTTTTTAATTTTCTTTTGCTTGTAGTCTAATTCCAAATAAATTTTATTATATGGAATATTATTTTCATTCCTTTTCTTTAGTAGTTTTTTTATATATACAAAAATATTTTCATCGTTAGATAAAATTATACATTTTTGACTGGTATTGTTTTCCGTATATATTTTAAATAAAGCATCTAGAATTAAATCTAAAGATTCTTTAGATATAGAGCCTATCCTAATTATAAAGTAGTCATTGAGGTGCTGTTGATGCTCATTATGGGCATGATCAAAAGGCCTAGTAGGAATCAAAGGTGGAATCATAGATATATCTTTACTAGAAATACCTAAAAATTGTTGGGTAATTAATTTTTCATAAGCAGTATTAGTAATAACCTTATAAGCTTCCTGAGCTATTCCAGCAAAAACTTCTAGATTTAGCACCGCTTCTTTAGTAAAAGAGGTGCTATTTTGTGATAGAAGAATATAGGGTCTCAGTGGCAGCAGTGGATAGGCAAAATTACCCTCTGTTAAAATCCAACAATTACAATCAGTTAGTTGTTGCATTCCATCATCGGGTACTTGATAAACTGAGTAAGATAAATGATTCTTTTGTTTAGAATAAAGAATAGATCGCTGGGCATCAGTTTTGTCAAGTATTTTCCATTCGAATTTTCTTGGCTCAAATAATCCTTGATGCTCTTCTAATACTTTTTTAATATGTCCAAAGTGAGCTATCTTTTCTTTCGCAGGCCTAATGCTATCACTATAAGCGTAAATAAGTTGTATATCTTGATTTTTTCGCTTGCAGCTATTTTTAAGCGCTTGCATAAGTAATATATGGTCATTAAAGTTATCAGAAGGTTCATTCACGATAACTGCAATACGAATTACTTTTAATGATGTATGATCATAGTTATTTTTATTTTTTGCTAAAATAGCTTCAAAGTTTGTAAGAAAGTTCAACCAATATCCTGCATTCCTGTCAAATGAAAGGTTATTAAGTATTTTTTGTTGATCAGCTAGAATTCTATTAATGAAGACATGGTCTTTTTTTAGGACTTTATCAACTTTTTTGTATGCTTCTTCATAAGATACAGCTCTGCCGGATGAGTTATTATTATTTATTATTATATCCAACTCTTCATTAGCAAAATAAATAACTGGTATATGCATCCTCATTGCTTCAAAGGCATAAGAATCAAGTTGCCCTGGTTGGTAGTCTTTAAAAAGTACGACACTGGCCTTTTTCAAGAAATCTACATACAGGTACATCGATAAATCGTTAATTACCTTTTTATTCTTGACTTCAATTAGCTGCTGCCCAAGTATAAAGTAATTCTTTTCTCCAAAGTATAGTAAGAAGTCAGTATATGATTTTTTTGCGAAAGCAGATGTTTCTATGTATGAGCAAAATGTTATAACGGCATTTGTTTCTTGAAGCTTTCTTAAGCCTTGAGATTGAAGTATATTAGGTAAATATAATTTACTTATATTAGATTGATCCTCTTTTAAAAAACAACTAGCCATTAAAAGTCTGCTATCATTTTCTCTTATATTATACTTATTTTTTTTTTCATTGAAGGTAGTTAAATGATTAAGATTTTCGTCAAAAAATTTTAAATATCGATAAACTAAGGGTGTTCTGCAATTGTTTATATACATTGATACTTGATCTGGCAAGCTATTTATTATTATTAAATCAAACTCAGATTCTACTATGCTCCAAGCTTCTTTAGTTGGCTGGTAATACCAATTTTGTACATTAAGGATTTCTAGGGATTCTTTTTTTATTTTTAAAAAAGAATCAAATTCTTTTTTTTTATTTAAGTATTCGATATCTTCGTTTTTTATATTGACGTATGGTAAATATAAAAATATTTTACCTAATTTTTTAAAAAAATGAATATCAAAGCTACTGGCTAATAATGGATTAGGTAACCAAAATATTCTTAAATTTTGATTTATCGTATTCATACAGTAATATTGCGATTTTTGTAAAAATTAATGGCTTCATCAATATTAGAGTCAAATACTAAATTGCCATGATCTAAAACAATCCCTCTGGAACATATAGAGCTTAGCGCGGTTAAATCATGTGAGGCTAATATCAAAATTTCTGATCTTTCTACTATTTTACTAATTCGAGCTTTTGCCTTTTCTAGGAATTGTAAATCTCCTACTCCTATTACCTCATCAAGTAATAGTATGTCACCATGAACAGCTGTTGAAATTGCAAATGCTAAACGAACCTGCATGCCAGCAGAGTATGTCTTAAGAGGGTAATCAATAAACTCACCAATATCAGTAAAGGTAATAATTTCTTCCTCTAAGTTTTTTATTTCTTTAGGAGAAAGGCCTAAAAGTAAACCTCTATATAGTATATTTTCCCTACCTGATGCATCGGGTTCAAAGCCTAAGCTTAAATCAAACAATGCTCTTATAGTGCCATTAACGATTCTTGAGCCACTTGAAGTAGGGTAAAGACCTGCAATCATTTTTAGAAAGGTGCTTTTGCCTGCACCATTCGAGCCGAGCAGTCCTACACGCTCGCCCGGGTCTATTCTTAGACTAATATTTTTTAGAGCATGAATATCTTGCACACGTTCTTTTGTTGAGTTTATATCAAAGACTCTCCCTATAAGGGCTTTTATAGATCTTTCTTTGAATGCTGCAGATAGATAATGTAAATTTACGCTATCCAGTAATATTTGATTAATCATAAATAAAAAATTACTTTTCTTTCTAGTTGACGACCACACAAAAATGCCGTAAGGAAAAAAATGCCTATTACTATTATACAATAAGTGAAGTTTTCTATTGTTGGAAAAGAGCCTCTTAGAATAGGTGCACGCACTATTTCTAATAAATGATATATCGGGTTGTAATCGATTAAACTATTTAAGCCACTACTCCTAAAAACTGTATCCTGTATATATACAGGTGAAATAAACCAAACTGCCTGTAGAGCTAGAGTCAAAGCATATGGTATATCTCGAAATCGTGCTGTTAAGTAGGCCAAAATTGTTGATAATGGCCAAGATATTAGTAAGAGTATTGGATAAATGAGAAACGCTGCAAACCAGCTATAGTTGAAGTTTTGTGGATTAGTTATTAGGGCCCAAGTTATTAGACTAATGCTAGCAAGAAGCAGAGTAATTAAGTTTGTCAAGATAGCGCGTAAAGTATATATTGCTAATGGTGTTTTGTACTGTTTAATGTAAGCATCTGCTTGTATGAATGACATTGACCCTGACATTAATGCTTGTGTTATAAATTCCCATACTATCATCCCAGATAAGATATAAGGTGCATAACTAGTAGCATCGGTGTTAAAAATTTTACTAAAAACAACTGATAGTAAAATTGTCATACCTAATGGTTGAATGATAGTCCATAAAACTCCAAAAAAAGAACGTCGCCATTTAGATCTTATATCAGATAGCGCTAAATTTATCCAAAAATATCTTGTTATCCAAATATTTTTTATGTAGTTCATACTAAATTTAAGCCGTTTAAAATTATAAAAATGTTAATAAATCGAATTTTCAAGAAGTATATATTTTTTGTTTAGATTCTGTAGACATATTGGAAATACATTTTGCTAAATGTAAATGATTACAGAGTGTTATGACTAATCGCTATACATTAACAGATGAGCACTGGTTGGTCATGATTTAAAGGAGTTGAAGAGTCGTCTTTCACTACATGTGCCTATGACTTTGTCATGAAGGTTAACGGACTTAGAAAAACAAATCGTTTTGCGTGCTAAGCGCTTAATCCATGTTCTTAAATTCAGATGTTGCCGTTCAATGCTTTGCGTGTAGCGCTTAGTGATTAAGTGTTTATCCTCCGGCAATAAACGCTCATAAGCCCCCCAATCATCCGTGCAATACAAGGCGAATTTGAAAGGCATTAATAGGTCCAAGAGTTGCTTCAAGGTGTTATCGGCTCGCGACCCAAACGTATAAGCCAGCGCTACTTTCAAATGCGGTTGCCAGGCGTACCACAGCTAACGTTGTTGTTTCTTATGACCAACAAAAGACCACTGCTCATCCATTTCACACACGAGTTCAACCTCATGGCGTTCGACTAGGGCTTGAATCGGTAAGCGATTCACAGTGGCCGGTTTTAATTTTTTTAAGTGAGCAATCACTGTGGTGATACTCACCCCTAAAATACGGCTGGTATCTCTCACCCCTGAGCCGTTGAGTGCCATCTCAACCATTTTTTCGGGAATGCCGTCGCGATTGCCCACATTGTGGTAATAAAGCTGGAAGCTACGTTGACAGTCCCGACAGCGGTAACGGGGTTCACCACTCCTTGCATAGCCATGTTTATAAAGAGACGCGCTTTGACAGTAACGGCAGTAGACGGGTACGGTAACCATAGACCTATTCCTAATAGCAAGAGCCTTTAACGATAGTGCTCCAGTAATGAGTCTTCAACTCCTTTAAATCATGACCCACTGGTTTATTCTTTCTGCAACATACTCGTGTGTATGTAGGGACGCCAGAGCGTTGTCGTTTGTTCATCCACACGGTCTTGTATATACTACGTTTGGAGAGTCAGAGGCGTAGTTTGCCACCGGCGTATGGTCTATATTTAAACAATATAATCGTTGGGCGGCTCTGGGCGTATGGGCGAGTGTGGTTGAAACTACCCAAGTGGAGCCTGACCTTCAATAAGGTTGTATCAACAGCGCGATTGTTTATGCCTATGATTGCTCAACAGGGGCAAAAAGAGTAGTGCAGCCGACGAAGCACTCAGACGTTCTTGTGGTGATTTTAGATGTAAAATCTATGCTTTAACGGATTAACTGGGCGCTTCCTACTGACTCCGCGGTCAAATGGCGGCATACTCAAGCCTTGGTTATCTCGACTCTTCTTAAAGTCTTATTGGGTGATAGGAACTATGACTCACAAGAGTTGGTGGAGTACCTTAAGAAAAGAGACATTGAAGTACTTATTCCTTCCCTCTAGCTCACTCACTGGCCTCTATAGCACGATTAAGAGTGGCTAGTTTTTGATTTATGAAAGAGGTCTAATGTGTTTTAGGTTAAAAATTTATTGATAATTTATATTTAAAAGCCAAATATAAATTTTCAACGAAATGTCCAATGCTTATGACCTATATAACTAGTAAACACAGGTATAACAACACCTATTAAGTGAGCAATTTCTGGAGTAAATTGATGTACTCCAAGCCAAGGGAGTAGATAGTATGCTAGCGTTATGCTAATAAGCCAAGTCTGAAAAATAGCTATGATATTTATAACAGCGAACCATAAGAGAGACTGGTGAATAGAATTTCCACTATTCTTAAATACGAATATTCTGTTCAAAATGAAGGCTGTAGCCATGCCTGTGAGGTATGCTATAGCTATTGCTGTCGAAAAATCTAGCCATTGACTGTAAATTATACGGCTTCCAAAATTAACTGCAGCAGCAAAGCCGCCACTAAGTAGAAATACTAGAAATTGACGTGAGGCAAACTGACGGATCACATTATAACCTGCTTCGCTAGGTTGCGGCCGAAACCTATGCTCTCGGAGATGCCTCGATCTTCGGGATAGTAGTAGGACGTATCTGCCACCCATAGACCCTTCACCAGCAACGCCACTGGCGGCAGGCTGTCGAGGAAGGACGGCTGGCAGATGGGCTGGGCGTAGCGGTAGCGGCTCGCGCGGATGTCGATGAAATCGTCGTCCGCAAGGGTCGGATTGATTTTTTGTAGGTAGCATTTCACCTTGGCTAGGAATGCTTCGTCAGGCTCCTGGAACTTGGGATGCTCGCCCGGAACGTAGTACGGCACATACACGATGTTGTGATCCAGCGGGCGCAGGTTGGTGTATTCCACCAGCCCTGGGATGTCCATCGCTGGATCATTCACGTTGAGCCAGAAGTTGTCGGTGAGAGGCTTCTTGAGCTTGCAGATCACGCACACTACGGCGATGTTCTTCTGAGCCTTGAACTTAGCGAGCACATCGGCCGGCAAGTCGGGCATCACGCCGGGCACGTAGGGCAGCGGGATGGTGCTTACCACGCGGTCGAAGGCATCGAAGCCCTGGGCCGTCTCGACGCCCTTCACCGCGCCACCTTCCATGCGCACGCGGGTAACGGCCTGCCTGAAGCGGAACTCGCCACCACGGGCCTCGATGTCAGCCTTCATGGCCGACAGGAAGGTATTGGAACCGCCTTCCAGATACCCCAGCTTTTCCTTGAAGATGTTGTAGCGGGAGCGGCCGATGCGGCGGATGCGGCTCCAGATCCACGCAGCAGACAGATTGCCCACATGGTCGTAGAACTTATAGTCGAACAGCCGGCGCCACAGTACCTCGTAGGCCTCGGCACCCACCCAGCGACGGATCCACGCAGAAGCCTCCAGGTGATCCAGCGGCTTCCAGTTATCGCGCTTGACCGACAGGAAGGCGTGCAGCGCGTAGCGGAACTTGGCCACGAGGCTGAGGCCCGGGAACTTGAGCAGCGCCACCGGGTTGCCCCAGGGCACCACCTTGTCCTGGTAGTAGTAGCCCATCTTGGTGGACACCCAGCGCATTCTATCGGCGAGCTTCAGCTCGTCGAGCACCTGGAAGAATGCCGTGTCGGAGATGCAGTGGAAATGGTAGTAGCGTTCGATGTCGAGGCCGCCGAAATCGAAGGTGGCGGTCATGCCGCCCACCCGGTCATCGGCTTCAAAGATGATCGGTTGATGTCCGTCGCGGGCCAGCTGGTAGGCCACCGCCAGCCCCATCGGGCCGGCGCCGAGCACGGCAATGCGTTGTTTGTCCATGGATCAGAACTCCAGTACGACCGAGCCGTATTCGGGGTCGTTGTAGGTTTCGTCGATGGCCTTTGCAAAGGGCGTGGCCTTGACCTGGAAGATGCCCGGCCAATCGATGACTTCGAACACATCGCGAGCCACCAGCGCGGCGAGCTGCTGAGTGGTGAAGGGCGGCATCTTGTCGAACAGCGCCCAGGTGGCGAGCAGCGCGTGGAACAGGCCGTAGGGAATCTTGACGATCCAGCAGCCGGCCTTGGTGGCCTTCTTGATCTCGCGGATGATGTTGATGTAGTTGACTTCCTCAAGCCCGGAGATGTTGTACACGCCCTGGGTGTGGTGCTCGATGCTGCTGATGATGACGCGGCAGAAATCGCCCACGTACAGCGGCTGGCGCAGGTAGCGGCCGTGGCCGGGAATGGGGAACACCGGCACCTTCCGCATGAAGCGCGACAGCCAGCCCAGGTGCTTGCGGTCGAACCAGCCGAACATCAGCGTGGGGCGCAGCACCACCAGCGGGAAACCGCTGGCGAGCGCGATCTCTTCCTGGGCCTTCTTGGTGTTGGTGTACCAGTCGTCAGCCACGGATTCGACCACCGACGAGCTGATCTGCACGTAGTACGGCACCTGATGGGCGCGCATGGCCTCGATGACGTTCTTGGTCGAGGTGATGTTGTTGCGCTCGAACTCGGTGTAGTCGGTGCCACCGATCTGGGCCTGGAGCATCACCACCACTTCAGCGCTAGCAAGGTGTTTCTCCCAGTCGCCGCGGTCGGCGAGGTCGACGAGTTCGGCGACGATGTCCGGGTGCATCTTGCGCAGGATGCCCAGGTTGGTGACGTGCTTGTCGAGCACCACCAGGTTGGTATAACCCTGGCGCTTGAGCTGCGCGACGAGGTTCTGGCCCACCAGGCCAGCGCCGCCGGGCAGGACGATCTTCATGTTCTTGTTCATGGGTGTCGGCTCGGATTTCTGCAGTTCGGAATTCGGGATGACGGGCCGGCGCTCGTCACATGCTCATCTTGCGGAAGATGCGATCCGGGATGTGGGTGATGATGAGCATGATGTAGCGCCAGAACCAGCGGGTGTAGAGTACGCCCTTGCCGGCGTCCATGGCCTTGGCGATATCGGCGGCCACTTGCTCGGGCGTCGCCACCAGGGGCGCCGGCAGCAGCAAGCCCTTGGTCATCGGCGTATCCACGAAGCCCGGCTTGATGGTGGTGAGATTGACGCTGGCCTTGAACAGCCGCGCCCGCAGGCCGCCGCAGAAGGCGGTGACGGCGCTCTTGGCGGAGCCGTACAGATAGTTGGATGGCCGGCCGCGGTCGCCCGCCACCGACGAGATCACGCCGATGCTGCCGGAGCCCTGGGCTTCCATCGGGTTGGCGAGATGGGTGAGCAGGCTGATGAGCGACAGGCCGTTGCTGGTGAATTCGCGGATCGCCAGCTCGGCGTCCTGCTCGCAGGCTTTCTGGTCTGGCAGGGTGCCGTGGGCAACCAGCACCACGTCCACGCGGCCGAGCCAGGCGAAGGCTTCACGCACGAGGCTAGCGTGGCTTTCGAGGACGTTCAGGTCGAGCTCGCAGGTGTGCACCTCGGCACCGCGGGCGGAAAGATCATCCGCCACCTGGCGGAGCTTGTCGGCGCTGCGGCCGACGAGGTAGAAGCGCACCCCGCCCTCGCACCAGCGCCGGGCGCAGGCAGCGGCAATGGCGGACGTGGCGCCGACGATCAGGATGTTTTTCATGCTTGGGTGACTCGTTTCCATAAACGGGAGCACAGGGCTGGATCGCGCAGGGCTTCGAGCTGTGTCCATTGGGGGTAGCAGGCGCGGAAGAACTCGCCGCCCATGTGGGCGTCCTTGGCCGGGTAGATGCGTCCGCCGGCGGCGCGCACGATGGCGTCGAGGTTGGCGAAGAGCTTCGCGGTGGCGTTGCCGTGCTCAGGGAAATCCAGGGCCAGCGTGGTGCCAGCCTCGGGGAAAGACAACAGGCCTGGCGAGGCCACGTCGCCAAAGCGCTTGAGCACCGCCAGGAAGGACCCGCTATGGGCTACGGCGATGGCATCCAGCATGTCGCCGATGGCGGCGCCGCCGGCGGACTCGGGAATCACGCACTGGTACTGCTGGAAGCCCTTGGGGCCGTAGATACGGTTCCAGTGAAGGATGCGGTCGAGTGGGTAGAAGTACGGCTCGTAGCCCACCCGTCTCGGATGCCTGCCAGGCTTGGTGGCGTTGTAGTAGAAATGGTTGAAGACCCGCAGCGACACCGAGTTGATCGCCGAGATCGGTGGTACCAGCGGCACGCTGAGCTTGGGCTTGTCGTCGTAGGCGAGCCCGCCCTCAGGCGCATGGTCGCCCACCATGTAGATGCCCCGCCCCGCCGAAGAACCGCGGGCAGCGCAGTCGATCCAGGCGACGGCGTATTCGTGCTGGCCGTCGAGCTCCCGCGACAGAGCAAAAAACTCGTCCAACGAATCGAAGCGGATATTTACCACATCCATAAGGCTGCTCTTGATGGGTATGAGCTGCAGCTCGACCCAGTCGATGATGCCAGTGAGTCCGAGTCCACCGATGGTGGCAGAGAAGAGGCCGTCGGTGTCGCCCGGCGCGATGTCCAGCCGGCCGCGATCAGAGCGTACCAGCCCGAAGCGCCGCACGTAGCAGCCGAAGCTACCGCGCACGTGGTGGTTCTTACCGTGTACGTCATTGGCAACAGCGCCGCCAAGAGTGGCAAACTTGGTACCAGGTGTAACAGGTAAGAACCAACCATGGGGAATTGCCAGTTTCAAAATTTCGTTTAGTGTTATACCTGCCTCTGCGCAAATGATCCCAGTTCTCCAGTCAGCGTCGATGAAACGGTCGAGCAGGCGCATGCTAAGTACTTGGTCGCTTGTCGCTAAGCAGCTGTCACCGTAGCTGCGGCCATTGCCAAAGGGAAGAGTTGTATAAACGCTTGTTTTTAGCTGATGAATTGTATTGAAAATATTTTCCCGCCAATAAATTGCGTGTTCAATTTGAGGGAAGTTTGGGTAATTAGCCCAAGATTTTAATCTTTTTGCTTTACGCTGCATACCAAAGTACCAGAATAAACAAGAGTCCAATTAATATACTAGGTTTGTCCTTTATGGTGAACACTATAGGATCTTCATGCATTTGCCCTCTATGCGCTAGTAACCAGACTCGACTAATCCAAAATAGAAGAAGAGGACATGCCAACCAGATAAGTTGAGGGTATGTATAAAGCTTAACTGTATTAATGTCATCTATATATAAAGCTAGTACTAGTACTGATATATAGCCTGCCGCAGATCCTAATGATGATATTAGCTCCAAATCATCTACACAGTAGCCTCTGCCCGCATTAGTTTTTCCTGAGTTTTTTGAGTCTTTTAATTCAGTATATCGTTTTATTAATGCTAAGCTTAAAAAAATGAACATTGAAAATGCTAATAGCCAAAATGTCAAGTTGAGTTGAAACGCAAAGGCACCGGCTATAATTCTTATTGTATATAATGATGCTAGTACTATCACATCTATTAGTACTACCTTTTTTAAGTAAAATGAATATAAAAAAGTTATAATGTAGTATAAAACCATTGATAAAAAAAATTTTTCAGGTAAAAGCCTATATGAAAAATAAAAGCTGAGGAAAAGAAAAAAAGGAAATAAAAATAATCCATATTTAATGTTTAAATCACCAGATGCAAACGGGCGATTTTTTTTATTTATATGCTGACGATCTTCGTTCAAGTCTAATAAGTCATTAAGAATATAAACACTCGATGCACAAATGCTAAACAAGAAAAAAGCTATAATGCCATTTAGTATGAGATTTATATTTGTAAGCTGATGGCTAGTAATTAAAGGTATGAATATTAGAATATTTTTAACCCACTGATGTATTCTAAGCTCCTTTAGCCAAGATTTAATGGGGTTGTGATTTTTACTTAAAAATATAATATTTCCATTTATAAAAAAATGAATTAATGCTTTTAATCCGATCTCAGAAGGAACTACATATGAAATTAAAGATGATTTCCATATAGATATATCTTTAAAAGAATTACCCACGTAATCGTACTTCTTATAGCCAAAAAGTTGGTTTAGTCGTTTTGCCTTGTTTTTACCAGATAAATTATCAGTTTCGCTATAAATAGTATCATCGAAAAACTTTAAAAAATCAGCTATTAATATCGCGTATTTTTTATATGTTGCTGTTGCCAATATTATTTTGTGGCCTAATTGTTTTCTTTGATTTATTAAAGATAAAACTTCATTATTATACGGTAATTGTGTTACGTCTATGTCAATTTTTTCTGCTAATTTTCTTTTTAATTCTATTTTTCCCCTCAAAAGCCAAAAAAATAATTGGTAAATTTTTAAAGGGTGTTTTTTAATAAAAATTAAGACGTTTTCTATTAAAATATCAGATTTTAATAATGTTCCATCTAGATCAACAACTAATATTTTAGAGAGGTTATCTGGTAAAGGCATTTTTATTTTACTTTGCGTTTAAAGAAATCTTAGTAAAGTGTTCAATAAATTTTTTATTATTACTGTAGTCCAATAAAGTAATATCGGACCTGCATTGAATAATGTTATAGGGGGTGCCAAAATTTTCGATGAAAATGTTTTTTGAAAAAGTTCCATTGGTAATTGCTATTTCAGGCTTTGAACTCCTGGTTTTTTTTACATTTTGGCCATTTGTGAAAGCAATATCTAGGGTTTCCAAAGATACACCTCTTACAACTGTAATATTTTCTAGAGGAACTTTTAACCAAAAGTCTGCCACAAAGCTTTTTTTAGATTGATTAAGATAAGTTAGACATTGATGAAATTCTTTATTGTCAAATTGGCTGATAAATTTATTCTTACTAATATTTGAAATTTGCGTAAAGCAAAATATTAATATTATCATTTTAATGGAGAAATTAATTTCGGGTCTATTTTTTGAAAAAAAATAAGAGCTACTGAAAGTAATTAAAGATATTATTGTGCCCGCAAACTGCCTTGACGAGCTAGATGAGGTAAATAATCCAAGAGTTATTTGAGTAGAAATTACTAAGGTAATACCAATTGATAGTGTTGTTAGTATAATAAGTGGCCTTGTAAGTTTATCATCAGAGTGATTTAAGATTGCTTTTCTAGAGCTAATAATTTTTATAATGATCAAAAGCACACAAAGTAATGAAACCATTATAAATGTTAAATTGATCTTAGATAAACTTAAAAAGTCATAAAATTTTAAAATTGAATCAAAGGTTCCTCTCGGGAAGTTTTGTATGAAGTTACTTAAAATCCAGTTCGTAAATTCAACAGTCTGCGGATAGGGGATTGACCTATTGTATAGTTGTGTCAATAAAATAGAAAGTAGAACGGAAGAAATTGTAAGTAAATAATTTTTAAATTGAATAATATTTAAAAGACTTAATATTATTATGGCTAGCAAGAAAGGTAATAGTATGGAAAGTAAAAATAATTGATCTGAGATCGAAAAAATAGAAAATAGTATTGAAAATATACTAATAGTTAAAAACGAAAAAAAAATATTTTCCCTCTTAAAATTTTGTGAATAAAAAATTAACATTATTAAATAGGGACTCATAATTCCTATTGAACTATGGTGGCCAATCAAACCAAAGTATAGACTTATTTCTGATTGAGATGGTATTAAGAGAAAAGATAAGATATAAAGTGAAGAATAGAAAAAGGCGCAATTTCTAGCTAAAACACGGCTATTTAATTGATATTTAGCCAAGAAAAACCAACCTAAGGATCCTATTACAAGGCCGAATAAGTGAAAATATGGCGCAACATACGTATCTAAATTAAAGGGGAGTGAATTGATATGCCATAAATAGCTGAAAGCAATATCAGGGAAATAGTAAGGTGCTTGTGTTAATCGAAAGTCAAGTATGCTAGCGCCACTTATTAAGTCCTTTGCTATATTATCCATCAGTAAAGTATCGGCGTGATCATACCACAAGTAGTTAATTGGTAGATTGTCAAAGTTTTTTATAATTATAAGGAATAATAAAAATAATAACAGATAGGGTATAGTTTTACTTAATATATTCATAAGCCGTTCTTCAATGATTTATTTATATTATTTTAATTTTTATAAAAGTCACTTATTTTAAGGCAGATGAATTTAATTTCATCTTCTAGTAAGTCAGGAAAACTAGGGAGGTTTATTCCTCTTTGGCTTATGTAGTCAGCATTTGGTAAATAATCATCAGTCTTACAATGAGGTAAGTGATGAGAGGGATAAAAAACAGGTCTAGTCTCGATTTGAAAATCGGCTAGGAATTTTCTTAAATTATTTCTAGTTTCTAAGTCACTTACTAAAATCGAAAACATCCAATAAGAGTTTTTTAGAAAAGATGGTGAGAATTGTACTTTTAACGGCAGTTGAGCAAGCGATTGCAAATAGTTATTTGCAATCGCTTGCTTTCGTGCAAGTATAGTATCTGCTTGCTCAAGTTGTGCTAAACCAATGGCTGCACATATATTTGTCATCCTATAGTTATAGGCTACCGAATCATGCCAATATTCAATTTTTTTTGAAACCCCTTGGTTTTTCAAATGGTATGCTGTATCTATCAAGTCTTTTTGATTTGATACAACCATTCCTCCTTCACCTGTTGTGATTGTTTTATTACCAAAAAAGCTAAAAGTGCTAATATCTCCAAAAGTCCCAACATGTTTATTTTTGTAATAGCTTCCAAAAGCCTCAGCGCAATCCTCTATTAACAAAATTCTATATTGCTTACATATAGTTACTAAGCTATCCATATCACAAGGTAATCCATACAAATGAACTGCTAAGATAGCCTTGGTCTTTTTAGTTATTTTCTTCTCAATATCGTCAGGGTCAAGCTGCCAGGTACTTAACAGAGAGTCGACATAAACTGGTTTTGCACCAGTTTCAATAATAGTATTAACAGATGCTATATATGTTAATGATGGAACAATTACTTCATCACCACTACCAATTCCTAATGTTTTTAAGGCTAAGTGTAGGGCTACAGTACCATTACTAACACTAGTAGCGTAAGGTGAGCCAATATATGATGAAAATTTTCTTTCAAATTGGTCTATGAATGCACCTTTTGAAGATATCCAAGATGAATCTAGGCATTCAGTGACATATTTTTTTTCATTTCCATTAAGAAATGGTTTATAAACAGGAATCATGGTGTTTACCTAAATTGAGTTATTCGTGATGATTAAAGTATTTAAAGCCATTTTCTCTTATTAAGAAATCTTTACTTGCCTCTTTAAAATCTTCATGCGTCATTTCTTTAACTAAATCTTCAAAGGAGGTTTTAGGCATCCAACCTAATTTATTTTTTGCTTTTTCTGGGTTCCCTAATAAGGTTTCAACTTCTGTTGGTCGAAAATATTTTGGATCAACTTCTATAATACATTTCCCTGATACTGTATCGTATCCTTTTTCACTAATTCCACTACCCTGCCAATCAATCTTAAAATTTAGTTGATCAGCGGCAATTTCTATAAATTCTCTAACAGAGTGTTGCTCGCCAGTAGCTATCACATAGTCTTCAGGTGCTGCTTGTTGCAGCATAAGCCACTGCATTTCTACGTAATCGCGTGCATGCCCCCAATCCCGTAAAGCATCTAAATTCCCTAAGTACAACTTATCCTGTAGCCCTAGTTTTATTCTTGATAAAGCTCTTGTAATTTTACGTGTGACAAATGTTTCACCTCTTATAGGAGATTCATGGTTAAATAAAATACCATTACAAGCAAATATGTCATACGCCTCCCTATAGTTTACCGTTATCCAATAAGCATAAAGTTTTGCTACTGCATAAGGAGATCTAGGGTAAAAGGGTGTAAGTTCGCTTTGTGGTATTTCTTGCACTAATCCATAAAGTTCTGAAGTAGATGCTTGATAGAATCGCGTTTTTCCAGTTAACTTCAATATTTTAATTGCTTCTAAAATTCTTAGTGTACCTAATGCATCAGAGTTAGCAGTGTATTCAGGCTCTTGAAAAGAGACTGCTACATGACTTTGTGCAGCTAAATTGTATATTTCGTCTGGTTGGGTTTCTTGAATGACTCTAATCAAACTACTTGAATCTGTTAAATCACCATAATGTAAAGTTAAGTTAAATCCAGATTCATGTGGATCGTGATAAAGATGATCAATTCTATGTGTATTGAATAACGATGATCTTCTTCTTAATCCATGAACCTCATAGTTTTTGTTTATTAAGAACTCAGCTAGATATGCACCATCTTGACCAGTTACTCCAGTTATAAGAGCAACTTTATTCTTTTTTTGTATCATAAGTATTTAATTAGTAAGTGTTAATAAGTCTGTTTATTAATTATTAGGTTTTTTAAGAAAATCAAAAATCAAAAAAACTTAAAAGCCTTCTTAAAGCTGATTATCGGCCATATGCTAAATCTGATAAACTTTATTTCATATAAAGTACTCAAAAAGGATTTTCGCAAGAGGTCTATTATAAGCTTTCGGTCAGTCTACCATAATTATCTGAAAATCTTCTGATGTCATCCTCACCTAAGTAGCTACCCGATTGTACCTCAATGATTTCTAAAGGAACTTTGCCAGGATTAGCAAGTTGGTGAACTTCGCCTAAAGGAATATAGGTGGATTGGTTTTCTGTCAAAATCATGGTTTTATCACCACAGCGTACTTCAGCCGTACCCTTGACGACAATCCAATGTTCAGCACGGTGATAATGCATTTGCAGTGACAAGCGCTCGCCTGGGTTAACCGTAATGCGTTTCACTTGAAAACGGTCTGCGCCATCAATACAGTCATAACTGCCCCAAGGGCGGAACACTTCGCGGTGTAGTAAGGCCTCAGAGCGCTGTTGGCCTTGCAATTGCTCAACGATTTTCTTCACATCTTGTACTTTGTCACGTTGTGCGACCAAGGTTGCATCTTTGGTGTCAATCACCACTAAGTCATCAACACCGACTAAGGCGACTAAGCGCTCTTCACTATAAACCAAATTGTTCTGCGCTTGATTAGTCAGGACATCACCACGCAACACATTACCCTGAGTATCTTTGCTTCCCACTTCCCAAACCGCAGACCATGCACCTACATCGCTCCAACCTGCATCTAATGGGATAACAGCCACATTCTTAGCTTTTTCCATCACTGCATAATCAACCGAAATCGACGGGCAGCTTTTAAAGCTTTCAGCATTGATACGAATAAAATCTTTATCAGTATGTGGATGCTCTAAAGCGACTTGGCAACTATGTAAAACATCCGCTGCATAGTTTTGGAGATCTGCCAAAAAGCTACTTACCTTAAAGAGAAACATGCCACTGTTCCATAAGTACTCACCACTGTTCACATAAGCTTCAGCAGTAGGTTTATCCGGCTTTTCTACAAAGCGTAGGACTTGGTGAGCACCATCATGTTGAATGTAGCCATAACCTGTTTCAGCACATTGTGGAACAATGCCAAAAGTAACCAACTGGCCTGACTGTGCCAAGGGCAATGCTTGATGAATGGCTTGGTGGAGAGCTAGTTCATTTTTAATCACATGATCAGCAGGAAGGACTAATAAAGCAGCATCGGCAAGTTGCTTCTGTTCAGCGAGTAAAGCTGCTAAAGCTATCGCAGGAGCAGTATTTCGACCAATAGGCTCTAGTAAAATAGAATGGCCTTTAATCCCCAGTTCTCTTAATTGTTCCGCCACCATAAATCGATGTTCTTCATTGCAGACAATGATTGGATCCAATAATCCTTCTAATGCTTGCAGACGCTTTAAAGTCGATTGGAACAGGGTGTCTTCACCCACAATCGCTAAAAACTGCTTAGGTCGTAGTTGCCTAGATAAAGGCCATAAGCGAGTTCCTGAGCCACCAGATAATATAACTGGGATAATTTTTTTCATAAAACTATTTACTCTTAATAAATCCCAACCGCTCAAGCGTCAGCAAAACCTTATGTGCACACTCATCCGGTGTAATTTCACTCGTATCAAGCTTTAGTTCAGGTTTTTCCGGTGCTTCATAAGGATCATCAATCCCCGTAAATCCCTTCACTAATCCCGCTCTAGCTTTAGCATATAAACCTTTCCGATCACGCCGTTCACATTCCTCTATCGGTGTCGCGACATGAATCTCTATAAAGCCGCCGTGGTTTTCAATGAGTTCTCGCACTTCACGACGCACTGCCGCATAAGGAGCAATCGGTGCACAAATAGCGATGCCACCGTTTTTAGTGATTTCGCTTGCTACAAAACCAATACGGCGAATATTCAAGTCACGATGTTCTTTAGAAAAGCTCAGTTCACTCGAAAGATTTTTTCTAACTACATCGCCATCTAAAAGAGTGACAGGCCGCCCACCCAGCTCCATAAGTTTAACCATGAGTGCGTTAGCGACTGTCGATTTCCCAGAGCCTGATAAGCCGGTGAAAAATACCGTAAAGCCTTGCTGATGGCGGGGTGGATAGGAGCGCCTTAGTTCTTTAATGACCGTAGGGTAAGAGAACCAAGCGGGAATTTCTAAACCTTCACGTAAACGCCGTCTGAATTCGGTGCCAGAAATACTTAAAACCGTTTCACCAGCCTTTACTTCCGATTCGGGTAAGTATTCAGCTCGATCTTGTACATAGACCATATTCTCAAAGCTAATGATTTGAATACCCATCTCAGTTTCAAATTCTTTTGCTAGCTCTTGCGCTGCATAGGGCTCATAAAAATCTTGGTCTTGGCTATTTTTGCCAGGTCCAGCGTGGTCACGTCCGATAATGAAGTGTGTGCAGCCATAGTTTTTGCGAATTAACGCATGCCAAACCGCTTCGCGAGGCCCCGCCATGCGCATGGCTAGATGCAGCAAACTCAGAAAAGTAGTTTGCTCAGGATAATGTTTAATGAGTTGCTCATAGCAGCGTACTCGCGTGAAATGATCAATATCTCCCGGCTTGGTCATTCCAACAACTGGATGGATAAGTAAGTTGGCTTCCAGCTCGCGTGCTGCCCTGAAGGTAAGTTCTTGATGGGCACGGTGCATAGGGTTGCGGGTTTGAAAAGCAACTACTTTATGCCAGCCCAGTTTTTTAAAGAGCGCTTTGAGTTCAGTGGGCGTGTGTCGGTGTTGACGGTAATCATAGTGCTGAGGTAACTCAACTTTTTCTAGCGTTCCACCTAGGTAAACCGAGCCTGCTTTGTGATAAAGATAATAGATAGCGGGGTGGGCAAGGTCATTACTGCCAAATACGTTTTGTGCTTCAAGTTGCTTATCAGACGTCCACATTGACTCGATATGCAGATGAGCCAGCAAAACCCCTTCTGGATCACGCAGCTCGATAATCTCACCAATTTGGACTTGTGCAGCAAAAGCGTCATTAACATCTAAGGTGATTGGAATAGGCCATAAGCTACCATTGGATAAACGCATGGTCATAACCACGCTTTCATAATCAGGTTTATTCAAAAAACCTTTTAGTGGAGCAAAGGCACCACAGAGTAGCATTTCTAAATCGCATAACTGCCGAGCAGTTAAATTCCAACTAGCCTTATGATGTTTGTTCATGCTGCGTGCTTAGATTAGTTTGAGTTAGTTGTTCTTTATGCAGGAAAACACCGAATAAGAAAGCAAAGAAAACTGCATTAGCAGGGGTATGTAGGCCAAAATCAGTGAGGCTATAAAGTAAGGCTAAAACGATACCAACACCAGCACCTGTTTTTATGAGTTTAAAGCTTGAAGGTTTATCTTGCCAAACTTGCTTCCAGCGATTTATATAAATAAAAAATAATCCAGCAATTATTAAAATACCAAATATACCCATGTCTAAAAGTATTTCTAAGTAGTCATTATGGATATGGTTTACAAAAGCATTAATACTGGTAGGCTGGTAAAGCTGATAGACTTGTGGAGTCGTACCAGGTCCAGCACCAAAGGGGAAAAAACTTTGAATAGCGCTTAGACTAGTCCTATATAATGACCACCGTAAGTCACCTAGTGCAGCATCTGAATCTAAGCGATCGGCATAAGTGATAGTAACTATACGTTGCAAGAGATTAAGTTGAATAATAATCGCTAAGGAAAGTAGTATAAAGCGTAAAGCAAAAATAGGTGCTGCTACTTTTTTGCGAATTTCTGGAGTAGTCATTGCCCAAAAAGATAAAAAAATACTTAAGATCAATAAAGCAGCGCCCATTCTTGAGGTAGTCAGTAGCGGGGTAAACGTGAGTGCTAGTGAAATAAGACCAAATAAAGTAGCTAAGCTAATTTTAAGAGTTTTACCTAAATTTTGGCTAAGAATGGCCATCATCATTAAGCCAATCGCTAAAGGTTCAACCATTTCCATAAAGGCTACAAAATGATTTTGGTTAATATAAGTACCTAACGGTACGCCATCTGACCAAATTCTAAAAAATAAAGCTTGGTCTTGGATGAAATATTGACCCATACTTAATAAAGCTTGAGAAAAGGCAGTAAGTAATAAAGCTACTACTAACCACAAGACCTTACGTGAAGGTAAGCTCACAACGGTAAGAAAGATAGCTAACGGGGCTAATAAAGCCAGTAGTCCAGATATAGTACGAATTGGAATTAAAGAGAGTGCCTGATAGTTCCAGGCAATAGAGCTTGTATTAAGCCAGTTTAGATGTTCTGCATAAAAAGCTCTGCCTGGTAATTGCTCCCACGCTACATCGGGTATTGGGATTAAATAAGCTAGAGCGCATAATAAGCTCCCCAGCAAAAACCACAAGACAGGCTTTTCTAATCGTCCTTTAGCTAAATTGCCCCAAAAAATAATGAGCAGTAATGCAATACCCATTAGCTCCATAGTCATAAGGGCTAATGAGGTTTTACCACTACGAAATAAAGGGGCAAATATAATTAAGGCTGAAGCTATGAAAACTAATAGATTTTCCTGTAAGGCACGCATTATTGTTTACATCCTTCAGGTAATAATTTTAAGCCCTTTTCCGGTTGCTTACGTTCTTTCCAGAAACGCACTAAATTAAGATTAGTCGAGCAACGGCTAGGCCACAGCAACTGAGCACGCTCAGCCATACGATCAGCCTCTAAGATTTTACCTTGACGCAAATAAATGAGTGCTAACTGGGTAGCAGCGCCACCGTGTGTTGGATCGCGCAGTAGTGCATTGGTGGCAGCTTGTTCGGCTTTATTGAGGTTATTCCCTAATAAAGCACGTTCGGATAATGCTACTAGTTGGTCTGCACCGAGGATTCTCCATTTATCAGTGAGTGCGCTAGGTGGGGTTTTTGACTCTACAAAATCATAAGGCACGATACCGCCTAGGCAAAAAGCCACGCTTAGCCAAGCCAAGCCGCAAGCGATTAATAAACTTAAGGTTTTTCTTAAATTTGCAGACATATTTTAAGAACGCTACCGCCCTACCGTGTACAGGACAGTATCAAAGAACGGTTAAATTTAGGGAGTTGGGGTAAGGTTTGTTGTTATAAGAATTGCTCAGAGCCAACAGCATTGCGAATTGTCCAGAAAACTGCAGTCAATAGCAAGGTAGGATTGCATGTTGTGAATCTACAACAGCAAAAATCGTCAGAGAATCTGTGCTTTATGTCATAATCTAGATTGATTTTCAGCGCTTGATAGATCCCTTATGCTTTATGTGCATCATAGTAATCGTCTTGAAACGTTAGCCGCTAGTTTTGCGGAGCATCTTGCCCAAACTAAGTCAGATCCTTTCAAAGCAACTTCTGTCATAGTGCAAAATGCTGGGATGGGGCGTTGGTTGTCTATGCAGTTAGCACAATTCACTGGGATTGCGGCTAATCTCAAATACTTGTTTCCAGCAGAGCTCACTTGGGATTTATTACGCCGGGTCTTAACCATTGCTGATCACAATCCCTGTGCGATTGAGGTCTTACGTTGGCGCTTGTTACAAGAGTTTTTGCTTCATGCTGAGCAGCATCAAGCTTATTTGGGGCATTATTTACAAGCTGGACAAGATGATAATGCTTGGCAATTGGCTCAGCAGCTTGCGGGGGTATTTGATGGCTATTTATTCTTTCGGCCTGACTGGGTGCGTAAATGGGAAAGTCAAACCACTACTGAGAGCTGGCAAGAGAAACTCTGGCAAGTAGTAATTGCAAAGCCTCAATTAGAACACTGGGTTAATCTACAGCAGCAGTTTATTCACGCATTTGCCGATGTTGCTACTGAAGAGCTACCTGCGCAGATTATTTTCTTTTCTATTCCTGCTTTATCACCTGCCTATATTGAATTAATCGCTAAAGTGGCGGAACGCATTGATATTCATTTTTTTATGATGAATCCTTCGATGCATTATTGGGGTGATATTGAATCGAATAAGCGGCGTATGCGTTATAAACCGACCGAACAAGATTATGTGCTGGTAGGTAACCCATTACTAGCTTCGTGGGGTATTCAAGGGCGTGACTTTATTGAAATCATCCGTAATTCTCATCCTTATCCGCAGGAATTGGAGTATTTTCTAGAGCCTGATCTTGCAAGCAGATTACATATTCTACAGAGTGATATTTTAAATTTAGCAGATCTTCCTAAACATCAAGATTTTTCTGAAACACTCAAGCAACAGGATCAATCAATTGCTATTCATTCCTGCCATTCGCCAATGCGTGAGGTGGAAGTGTTTTATGATCAGCTATTGGCAATCCTAGAGGAGCATTCCGATTTAACTGCTGCGGATATTGTGGTGATGTCACCCGATATTAATGCTTATGCACCGTTTATTGAGTCGGTGTTTAATGCTTCTAGTGTGAGTTTGCCCTATAGCATTGCCGATCAGCGCTTCTCGCAAGCGATGACGATTAGTGCAGCTTGTGCGCAATTATTAGAATTACCGCAAGGGCGTTTTGAGGCGGAGAGTGTATTTACCCTATTAGAGTATGCCGAGATTCGTGAGCACTTTGGCTTAGATGAGGCACAAGTCCAGCAATGTCGCGAATGGGTGAGGGCAGTTAATATTCGTTGGGGTGTAGATGCTGATTTTCGTCGGCAATTTACCCGCCAAACTACCTTTGAGCATACTTGGATGTATGGCCTAGATCGTTTACTACTAGGTTTTGCACTGCCTGGCGAGCAACTTTTGGGCGGTGTTTTACCTTACAATGAATTAGAAGGTAGCCAAGCTTTAGTCCTAGAACGTTTTCAACAGTGTTTGTATATTTTATTTTCCATGTCGAAATGGGCGAATCAACGCGCTAGCTTAGAAGATTGGGCAACGCGCTTTGGCAAGATTGTTGAGCAGCTGTTTCCACGTGAATCTGAAACCCAAACAGTGTTTCGTGGCATCGACAAGGTGCTCACTACGGCTCAACAGGCAGAATTTACGGAAAAAGTCGCTTGGTCGGTGTTCAAATCTGCTTTGCGGCGTGAGCTTGAGCAAACTAGCCAAGAGTCCGGTTTTTTAGGGCAAGGGATTACTTTCTGTAATTTGATGCCGATGCGTAGTGTACCGTTTCGAGTTGTGGCGCTCTTAGGTATGCAAGATGGTGGTTTTCCACGGCAAGATACGCGCTTGAGTTTTGATTTATTAGCTGCGGATAAAAAGCGTAAGGGGGATCGCTCGCGGCGCGAAGAAGATCGCTATTTGTTCTTAGAAAGCCTGCTGTCAGCACGTGACTATTTCTACATCAGTTATGTGGGGCAAAGTATTCAAGATAATAGCGAACTGATGCCGTCAGTATTGGTGAGCGAGCTACTGGATTATTTAGAAAAACGTTTTGCTCTAAAAGCCGATGAGTTGATTGTGCGCCATCCCTTACAGGCGTTTAGTCCTCGGTATTTTCAAGCGGAAGGTACGCTCTTTACTTATGCCCAGCATTATCTTGCTTTGCAACAGCAAGAAACTGAAAAGAAAATGACTAGTTTTTTCTGGGATTGTGCGGCTTTGCCCGAGCCTGATGCGTCTTTGCGGCAAATGAGTTTAAATGAGTTGATTCATTTTTATCGCAATCCAGCTCGCGTGTTTTTACAGCGCCAATTTGATTTAAAAATTACTGAAACGGCTGAGGACTTAGCAGAACGTGAGCCATTTGCTTTAGAGTCCTTCACGGATAGTTTGATTAGTGAACAAGCCTTGCGGCATTTACAAAAGGGTGGGGAATTAGAACAAATGCAACCCCTCCTACGTGCTCAAGGTTTGCTCCCACATGGCAAGCCGGGTGAGTTACTGTTTGAAGAGCAGATGGAACAAGTCCAAGTTCTATTCGAGCGCTTACCTAAACCAGCTGAGCAGTGCGCTCTCGATTTGAATCTAAAACTTGGGTTATTTAGTTTGCAGGGGCAAATTTCTGGAGTCAGTCCTGCAGGAATTCAGGCTTATCATTTTGGACAGTTGGGAGTTTGGCAGTGGGTGAGTCTATGGATTCAGCATCTTGCTTTGAATTTAGCTGAGCGCCCGGCACAATGGGCAGCAGTCACTCAGCTTTATACGGTAGATAAAATTTGGCAGCTTACTGAAGTTCCTGATGCAGCTGAAGAGCTAAGTTCTTTATTGGCAGGTTATTGGCAAGGTTTGCAGCAACCTTTACCGTTTTTCCCTAAATGCGCTTGGCAAATGGCAAGTAAAGGCTCGAATGCGCCTATCGAGGTAGCCTTAAGAGCGGGACAAGATGAGTGGGCGGGTAATAGTTATCATCTAGGCGAAGGCTCTAAGCCTGAATATCGCCTGCTCTATCGAGGGCGACATCCACTAGAAGAGCGTCCTGAAGATTGTCTTGAATGGGCGCAGCGGGTTTTTGGACGTTTGATTGCACTCCGTAAAGAGCTGTAAAGCGTTTAGCTTACAGCTCTTCTGAATGGTTTTCAGGCCATTGCGCTTTGAGCCACTTTGCGTGCGGTCGCGAAATCGGTTTTACCACTACCCAATTTAGGCACTGCTTCCACTTCATAGATTTCAGCAGGAATCATTAAGGGATTCATGCCGCTTTCAATCAGCTGCTTTTTCACCGCTTTCGGGTCGTATTCTCCACCAATCAAGAGCACAACTTTTTCGCCTTTTTTCTCATCAGGGAAATTCACGGCGACTAAATCCAGTTCAGGTTCTTTTAGGGCTTGACGAATGGTTTGTTCAACCGCCGTGAGGCTTACCATTTCGCCGCCTAGTTTGGCAAAGCGTGAATAGCGGTCCACAATGGTGAGGAAGCCATCTTCATCCACATGGCCTTTATCCCCCGATTTATACCAACGCTGCCCAGCAATCTCGACTACAGCTTCTGCGGTTTTTTCCGGATTCTTCAGATAGCCTTTCATCACTTGTGGGCCACCAATCAGGATTAAGCCATCCGTACCAGTTGGCAATTGCTCTAAGCTCACCGGGTCGACAATACGGAAACTAGTCCCAGGTAAGGGCATACCCACAGTACCTTCGCGGCTGCCTGGTTGCACGCGCCAACTCCCTGGATCTAATTTATCAGGAACATTCACACTCGCAACGGGTGAAGTTTCAGTCGTGCCATAACCTTCTAAAATCGCTTTATTAAAGCGCTGACTAAATAACTGCCGTACTTCGGGGGGGAGCTTTTCCGCCCCTGCGACTACATAGCGCAAGGAATTGAACATTAAAGGATGCACACGCTGATTACGTGCATATAAGCGCAAGAAAGTAGCCGTTCCAAATAGAACTGTCGCTTCATAACGCGCAATACCTTTAGCAATATTCACCGCATCGGTAGGATCAGGATGGCAAACGATAGGAATACCTTCCGATAGCGGCATAAAGGTACTTGCTAATAAACCAAAAGCATGGAAAGCCGGCAAAGTACCCATTAAGACATCATCTTCGCGGGTATTGAGCATATCGGCAATTTGGCGAGAGTTAATTGCTAAATTCCGATGTGAAAGCTCCACTCCCTTAGGTGCACCCTCACTGCCACTCGAAAATAAGATCGCTGCCGTGTCATCGAGATTCACAGGCCGCAGATATAAAAGCTGCAGCAAGCGAGTAGGGAAGATTACCACCGCAAGCATAGTCATTACTAACTGTGCTTTAGTCATCCCCGCTTTTAAATCTTCCATATAAATTAGATTCAAGTTCGGTAAGGCAGCGGCAATATCAATACCGCGTTCTAAAAGCTTTTTCAGGAAGAGTTTGGAGGTGTAAAGGTTTTTTAATTCTGCTTGCTGGGATGCACTGTACAGCGCTTCGGCACTAGCCGTGTAATTAAGATTAACTACGGTTTTACCTAGGGTCAGTACCGCCATATTTGCAATAGCGCTACCACTACTGGTAGGTAGTAAGATTCCAATATTTTGCTCGGGGCTACGCTGACGAATGATATTTGCAAAACTAAACACCGCCGTCATAAAGCGATTATTCCCAAGTGGTTCGCCAATTACATCGGTTGCGCCCATACGGAAACTCAAGCGTTTCGCAGAGCGCACCCAACTGACTGGAATCGGGTCAATAATGTGTGAATAAGCTTCCCATGAGGTAAAGGATAGATCGAAAATATGCTGCTTGAGTTGATAAGCCGGTGTATTACTTGGTAAAGGTTTGCCGAAGGACACAATAATATCGCGCTTCAAACCAGATTGACGTGCCTCGCGCAAAAAGCCACTGGAACGTGAAAAACGACTGCCCCATAAGCCATGTAAGTAGAACGGAATAATAGTGACCTCAGTACCTTGTACTGCCTTTTCATAACCGCGCTTGAATTCGGATAGCTGACCTGTACGGCTAATCGCACCTTCTGGGAATAGACAAACCATCTCACCTTTTTGTAAAAGGCGGGCAATTTCAGCTAAAGAGTCAGAGCTGGAGCCACTAGCAATCGGAATTACACCGAATAAATCGAGTACACCTTTTAAATACCAACGCTCGTAATAGCCACGCTCCATTACAAAGCGGACTTGGCGCGGTGAGGCCATTTGCACTAAAGCCCAGTCAATCCAGCTAATATGATTGCCCAGTAAAAGTACGCCGCCACTGGTAGGCAGGTTTTCAAAGCCAATCACTTTTAAGCGATAGGCTGCATGGAAAAAGCGGCTAGCAATAAAGCGTAATAGGGATTGTGGCAGTTGATAAACGGTATACAAAGCGCCCGCAATCACTACTACATTCAGCACAAAGAATAAGAGCTTGCTACCGATGCCATACCAAGCCAACGCCATCGTTACCAATAGAAAGAGCAACATGACAGCAGTGCTGACCAGATTATAAGCCGCTAGTACTCGTCCTAAATGTTGGCTGGGTGAGTGGTATTGCATCAAAGCACTGAGCGGCACCATAAATAACCCACCCATTACGCCTAACAATAAGAAGTTAGCAGCTTGCCAAATCGGGCTTTCAAACCAAGTGACTAAAGCCACGCTCAGCATCACACCTAAAGCGCCCACTGGAATTAAACCCGTTTCAATATGGGTGCGTGATAAACGCCCTGCCCAGAGTGAACCTAAGACAATACCTATCCCTGCGCAGGCCATCAAAGTCTGCACTAGGGCGACATTAGTCATGCCCAGGTATTCTTTACTGTAAGCAGGGTAGGTAGCGAGAATCACTTGCGCGACTGCCCAAAACACGGATAGACCGACAATGGATAACCAAATCAACTGCTGGCTTTTGACCCATGAAAAGGTCGCTAAACCCGTTTTGCCTTTTAAGTATTCGTCCCAGACGTATTTCATCTCGGGATCAGTACTGCGGGTACTCGGTAGTTGATAAGACAGCCAAATTTCCACGCCAGTGATCAATACTAATAACCAGCCTAAGGGGGCAAAATAACGGAAAATCTCTTCGGCACTGGTGAAGGTTTGGTTATTTGGCAGTACAAGCTCAAACAGTACCGAAAAGACTAAAGTGCCCATCAAAATAGCGAGCGTTACTGTTGATTGAGCAAAAGCATTCCCTTGCGGGAGCTGCTTATCACCTAGTAATTCACGGATATAGCCCATTTTCGCTGGAGAATAAAATGCACTATGTACTGCTAATAAAAAAGTCAGGGCAAAGCTAAACCAGAACCAACCCAGGTAATAGCTAAAGGTGATGAGCAGCACAATCCCCAAGCCTGCCCAAGCGCTGTAACGCATGACTTGCACTTTAGGGTATTTGTCCGCAAGGAAGCCAGTTGGGGTGAATAGCAAAATAAATGGCAACAAAATCAAAGCATTAACTAAGGTCGACAGCACAATTTGTTCTTGACCGTCATACAGCTTGAACACAGTGTTCTGAATCAGAATTTTATGCCCTAAATCCACAAAGGCATTCAGAAATGCCATGCTGATAAAGGCGAAAAAACCACGGGTGCGTAACACGTCCCACATGGGAAGGTCCTCCGGAATTAGCTAGTTATTTTATCAATGCGCACACCATACGATTTTTTAAGCGAATGTGCCAATCGGACGGGATGAGGTAGCAGAACTCGCTACCTTGGGTCTTGAATACGTAGTAAATATGCTTTGCTAATTCAGATTGAACAAAATCGAGACTATGCCGCTATCTGCTATCCAACTTAGCTCCGCTTTGCAAGCAAATTCCGCATCCAATCCGGATCCATTTGCGGCACGGACGAGAGCAGTTTCTCGGTATATTCCGGATAAGGTGGTGAGAAAATATCATCTTTACTACCTTGCTCTACAATCCGCCCTTTGAGCATCACCACCACATCATCCGAAATTGCTTTTACAGTTGCTAAATCGTGAGTGATAAACATATAGGCTAGATTTAATTCGCGCTGCAAACGATCTAACAAGCGCAAAATCCCTTCGGCGACTAATTGATCCAGTGCGGAAGTGACTTCATCGCAGATAATGCAAGTTGGTTCGGCGGCTAAGGCGCGCGCAATACAAATACGCTGTTTTTGCCCACCAGAAAGTTCGCTTGGAAAACGATCAATAAATTGATCTGGTTTCAGCTCAATCATATCCAGCAGCTCGCGCGTGCGTTCTTCGCACTGCTTAGCATTCATGCCTAAATAAAAGGACAGCGGGCGGCCAATAATGTCGCGAATCCGTTGGCGTGGATTGATTGCGGTATCCGCCATTTGATAGATCATCTGCACTTGGCGCAATTGATCTTTGCTGCGTTGACGATAATCTTTCGGTAGCGCTTGGCCTTGGAATAATACTTCACCGAGACGGGCGGGTAATAAGCCGGTGATGACGCGCGCGGTCGTGCTTTTGCCGCTACCTGATTCGCCCACAACGGAGACCGTTTGTCCACGATATAGGTTGAAACTAATCTCATGCAGAATATCTAAACTGCCATAAGCAGCCGTGACATTTTGCACGCTAATAATCGGCTGATTATCATTTTGGCCAAGATTCAAAGCGGGTGTCTTGCGGAAGGAGCGCACCGCCCATAAAGATTTGGTGTAATCCTGTTTGGGATTAGCAAGCATTATTCGTGTCGGTGCTTCTTCCACTAATTCGCCATAGCGCAGCACCATGATCCGATCTGCCATTTGCGCCACCACAGCCAAGTCGTGCGTAATATAGATCGCCGCGGTATTAAATTTCTCGACAATATCCTTCATGGTCATCAGCACTTCGATTTGCGTGGTCACATCGAGTGCCGTGGTTGGCTCGTCGAAAATAATCAAATCAGGACGGCAGGACATGGCCATTGCGGTCATGGCGCGTTGCAATTGCCCGCCTGATACTTGATGTGGATAGCGAAAGCCAATACGGTTGGGGTCAGGTAACAGTAATTTGCCGTACAAATCTTTGGCATCCGCATAGGCTTCGGCTTTATTGCTTTTCTGATGCTGGAGCGGAATTTCGGCAAACTGTTCAATCAGTTTATGCGCTGGATTGAAGGAGGCAGCGGCACTTTGCGCTACATAAGCGATGCGCATACCACGTAAGGCTTGCTTCTTTTCTTCACTGGCAGCAATCATATCAATACCATCAAAGGTAATTGATCCTCCCGAAAAGCGACAACCCGGTTTCACATAGCCCATTGCGGCAATACCTAAAGTTGATTTGCCTGCGCCGGACTCACCGATTAAACCTAAAACCTCACCACGATGCAGAGTAAGATCAATGCCTTTGACGATTTCGTGCCATTTTTCATCCCGCATCCCATCAATGCGCAGGCCGCGTATTTCCAATAAAACATCATTATTCGCTGCGTTCGAAGTATTACTGGCCATCTTTTAATCCACTGGTTTTGTGTAAGAACCAATCCACAATGAAGTTTACGCCCACAGTCAAAAGGGCAATTGCGCCTGCCGGTAGAAGAGGGGTGATGTCGCCATAAGAGATCAAGGTTGCATTATCGCGCACCATGCTGCCCCAATCGGCAGTGGGTGGTTGAATTCCTAAACCGAGGAAACTTAAAGCCGCAATGGTTAAAAATACGAAGCAGAAACGCAGGCCAAATTCAGCTACTAAAGGCGGCATAATATTCGGTAAGACTTCACGCAAAGTAATCCAAGCTAAACCTTCGCCACGCAAACGGGCTGCTTCCACATAATCCATCACCACCACGTTTAAACTTACCGCGCGCGCTAGGCGGAACACGCGGGTTGAATCTAAAACGGCAATAATAATGACTAAGACCGGAATCGAAGTGCCGAAGATCGTCAGTAAGAGCAAAGAGAAAATCAGTGAGGGAATCGCCATCAGAATATCAACCACCCGACTCATAATCTGGTCAGGCCAGCCGCCTAGGATAGCGGCAAGAATGCCACTGATCCCACCAATTAAGAAGGCTAGACAAGTAGTGACGAAGGCAATGCCAATAGTATTGCGTGCGCCATAGAGTAAGCGCGTGAACATATCGCGGCCTAGATTATCGGTGCCGAGTAGGAATTTTTTACCCCATTCTTCAAAGGGGCCGCCAACGATTTCGGATTCGCCATAATGCGTGAGCCACGGCGCGAAAATCGCAATAAAAATATAGCCACATACCACTAAAATGCCGAATTTCGCACTGAGTGGCGCACGCCATAATTCACGCAGGGCTAGCTTAAATTTACTAGGTCGCGCTGCTGGTATTTGCGAGGCATCGAGTGGCTGTACCTTGGGTGAAATATTGGTATTCATCGTGGATGTAACAGCCTTGGGTTGGTGGCAATAGAGAGAATATCGGCGGTCAAATTCAGCACAACATAAGTGGCTGCAAAAATAATGCTACAAGCCTGTACTACCGGAATATCGCGCTTCTGTACTGAGTCAACGATCAATTGCCCCAAACCGGGGTAAACGAAGACCACCTCCACAATCACTACACCAACGATTAAGTAAGCCAAGTTCAAAGCCACTACATTCACAATCGGTGCCCACGCGTTTGGTAAAGCATGGTGTAAAATAATCCGTCCACGACTCAAGCCTTTGAATTTGGCCATTTCAATATACGGGCTAGCCATCAGGTTAATAATCGCTGCGCGCGTCATGCGCATCATGTGCGCCATAACGACTAAAGTGAGGGTTAGCGCTGGCAAGAACACTTTATATAAGCGCTCGAAAAAAGGGGTATCGGGACTAACATCAGAAAGGCTAGGAAACCAACCTAATTTGACTGAGAACACTAAAATTAAAATGTAAGCCACAAAAAATTCAGGAAAGGAAATGGACGATAAGGTGAACACATTAATTGTTCGATCAAACCAACTATTTCGATAGAGCGCGGCTAGAATACCGAGGGTTAATGACAAAGGCACTGCGATGACCGCAGCAACAATGGCGAGAAAAAATGTATTCTGTAAGCGCACGCTAATTAATTCGGAAATTTGCCGTCCATTGGCGAGTGATTTGCCAAAGTCGCCTTTTACAATGCCTTGTAGCCAGTGGACATAGCGGGTCGGTGCGGATTGATCTAAACCGAGGTCTTTGCGGCAAGCCGCGACGGTTGATTCAGTAGCAGATTGGCCTTGAATGGCTTGGCAGAGGTCGCCAGGCAGAAGTTCAACCCCAAGAAAAATAATCAATGACACTACAAACAACACTAACACACCCAAACCAAGACGCTGGAGCGTTAGACGCAATATAGAAAGCATAGGCTAGGGCTCCTTTTAAAAGCACCTGCTCTTAAACACTCCCTCTGATCACAGAGGGAGAAACGAATTGACTAGGGTGAGTAAAACTTAAGCTGTTTTCCACCAACGTAACACAGCACGTTGACCGTCTAAGTCCCAGTCATTGGCAATCACTTCAGGTGTGCCCACTTTATCGGTTACACCGGTTAGATAATTGTTGAAGATTGGGATAATCGTACCGCCGTCATCGTTGAGAATAGCTTGCATTTCGGCATACATGGCAGCACGTTTGGCTTCATCTAATTCAGAACGTGCTTGTAGGAGCAACTGATTGAATTTCTCGTTTTTCCAAGCCGTATCATTCCATTCGGCATCAGCAGCATAAGCGGTAGAGAACGCCCAGTCTTCAGTCGGACGACCGCCCCAATAGCAGAAGCAGAAAGGCTTTTTCATCCACACATTAGCCCAGTAGCCATCGCTGGGTTCACGCACGATTTCCACATCAATACCTGCTTTAGCGGCTTGCTCTTTGTAAAGTACAGCAGCATCGACTGCACCAGCAAAGGCTGCATCCGAGGTACTTAACTGAACTTTTAAGCCTTCAGCACCTGCTTTTTTCAGATGGAACTTAGCTTTTTCAGGGTCATACGCACGTTGGGCAAGGTTTTTGTCCAGATAACGATTCGCCCGTCCAATCGGATGGTCATTACCAATATAACCATGACCCCGTAGGACAGTTTCCAGCATAGCGGGGCGATCAACTGCGTACTTGAGTGCTAAACGTACATCATTATTTTTGAACGGATCAGTATCGCAACGCATCGGCATGGAATAATGCGCATTACCGCTGGTTTCAATCACACGAACATTCTTATTGCGCGCTAATAGATTTAGGGTTTTTACATCTAAACGGTCAGCAACATCGATTTCGCCCGTGGTTAAAGCATTGGTACGGGCGGTCACATCCGCAATGGTAATGAAGTCCGCTGAATCTAAGTGCACTGCACCCGCATTCCAGTGATTCGGGAATTTTTCGACCGTGGTTTTAACACCCGGATCAAATTTCTTCAGCTTATAATAGCCACAACCTACACCAGCTTTGGCATCAACTTTACCATCAGCATCAGCGGGCATAATCGCGAGGTGGAAATCACTGAGTTGATAAGGAAGGTCAGCATTGCCTTCTTTCAAGGTAATCACCAGGGTGTTATCGCCATCCGCCTGCATATCAGCAATCGCATCGACAATAACTTTTGCACCTGACTTACTATCTTTGCCAGCATGATGCTTTAAGGAGGCGATAACATCCTTAGCAGTCATCTTTTGACCGTTATGGAATTCCACACCGGAGCGCAGTTTAAAAGTCCATTTTTTCGCGCCATCAGCAGCTTCCCACGTCTCGGCTAGTTCAGAGCCTAATTGGCCTTTCGCATCCACTTGAGTTAGGTAGTTATGAATAGTTTTACCCGCTGACTGCATGCAGTTATTTTCGTAGCTGGCGGGATCAAGGGAGTCGGAAGTAGAGCCGTGGCCGGTACCAATTTTTAAATGCCCGCCTTTTTTCGGCTCAGCGGCTGCATAGGCAGGATTGCCTAATAAAACAGAAGGGGCTGCAGCACTGAGGCCAAAGAGAGCGGCTGCTTTCAGGAAATCACGTCTGGATAAACGACCAGCTCTCAGTTCAAGATCGAGCTGTTTTAAATCGGTCATAAATTTCTCCTCCACTAGCGTTTTGATAGGGCTAAGACTAAGTTGTTATGCTTAATTAATAACCCGTTGGCTGAAAACTCATCTATTACAATGATTTTTCAAACACACTATGCTCCTCATATAAATTACTCTAACAGTGTAATTTATTAATTAAAAGTAGAGGGGTAGTAGAAAATAATGTCTAGTAGAATTCAAACAGATGCTTATACGCATTTGCTGAGCGCGGATCTATGGGCGTTTATCCATCAAAGTAATACTTATTTTCCTGATGATGTGGAGCAAAATAGCATCGAGCAGCAACGCCTTGCTTATAACGCTATGCTGGCTAGTTTGGTGACGGCAGATCCAGTGGACATGGGCATAGCGGTTCAAGATAAGCAACTACCAACGGCTCAAGCTTACCTACCGATTCGTTGTTATCAAAGGCTGGGGATAGCGCCAGCAGCGCATCTGGTGTACTTTCATGGCGGTGGCTTTGTCTTGGGTGGTTTGGATAGCCATCATGGTATTTGTGCGGATTTATGTGCTGGTACGGGGCTGAAAATTACCTCGGTTGATTATCGCTTAGCGCCTGAGCATTTATTTCCAGCCGCTTTAGAGGATGCCGTGTTGGCTTATCAAGCCCTTGCTGAGCAAGAAACTTTGCCGATTATTTTGATGGGAGACAGTGCTGGTGGATGTTTAGCCGCACACGTAGCGCACGCAAGCCGCAAATTTGCCAAAACGCCGCTTGCGCAAGTATTAATTTATCCGGTCTTAGGTTCAGATTTTAGTTTAGACAGCTATGAACGTTATGCGTTGGCTCCCATGCTCACCACAGAAAGCATGATGAGTTATTGGCGCTTGTGGTTGGGCAAGGAGGATATTCCTGCCCAATTGGCTGGTATTCCACTCGCGGATGCTGATTTTAGCGGTTTGCCTAATGCTGTGATTTTTAGTGCTGAGTTTGATCCTTTAGTAGGCGAAGCAAGCCTTTATTGCGACAAGATTCACGCGGCTGGCGGTCAAGCCACTGGGTATCACGAACAGGGGTTAACCCACGGTTATCTACATGCGCGCCACTCGGTTGAATCCGCCCGTGCAAGTTTTAGGCGGATTCAACAGGTGCTGAAAGATTTAGTGGCCTGAAGGTTTCGGATAGCGATTATTCGCCTCCAGTACATTCAAATCTAAGTGATTGCGCATATAACGTTGAGTGGCGTCTTGCTGCGGCTGGAAATCCCAAGACTTGAATTTGCCTTGGCGATTTGCCACATCAACTAAATGGCGGACATCTTGACTATGAAGTACGTCCTGCTTGAATTGCGCCAGATTCCAGCGCTGGTTTAATTGCTGCTGGAATTTATGCAGTACATTCGCATAAGCCGGATCATTGGCTAAATTATTTAGTTCTTTCGGGTCAGCGTTTAAGTCGAATAATTGTACCGGATCAGCTTCGCAATAATTAAATTTAAACTGGCCTTGGCGAATCATAATCATCGGCGCGACTGAGCCTTCCGCGCAATATTCAGCATAAACCACCCGATCCGCTTGCTCTTGGCCTTGCGCTAAACTGACCAAGCTCATGCCATCAATGGGGCAAGCCAGTTTGTTGGGATCAGCACCGGCTAATTCGACCAAAGTGGGCAGAATATCTTGCGCTGCAACCGGCGTATTGATCTTCCGCGCGGCAAATTGTTTCGGTGCGTGAATCACCAACGGAATGCGCAGTGCGTATTCATAAAAACACATTTTGTACCATAGTCCGCGCTCGCCGAGCATATCACCGTGATCCGCACAGAATACAATCACGGTATTATCCGAAAAGTCGCAATCCTCTAACACTTGCAGCAGTTCGCCGATTTTGTCATCTAAATAACTAATATTGGCGCAATAGGCACGGCGCGCGCGGTAGATTTGCTCATCGGTGATATTGTAATTGGTGTAGTTCACCGCATCGTAAAGACGCTTGGAATGTTGATCTTGTTGCGCATAAGGTATCGCTGCCACGCTTGGCATCGGCAAATCAACATGTTCGTATAAATCCCAATATGTTTGGCGCGCCACATACGGGTCATGTGGATGCGTGAAACTCACCGTCAAGCAGAATGGGCGTGTGTCTAAACGACGAGCATATTGATGCAGTTTTAAGCGCGCGAAATAAGCCACTTCATCATCAAATTCGAGCTGATTACTGATTTCCGCCGTGCCCGCTTCGGTCACTGAATGCAGATTGTGATACCACCAATCAATGCGCGTGAGCGGGTCGTGCCAATTGGGTGTCCAGCCAAAATCAGCCGGATAAATATCCGTGGTTAAACGCTCTTCAAAGCCGTGTAATTGATCGGGGCCGACAAAATGCATCTTGCCACTTAAGGCGGTTTGATAGCCATTTAAGCGTAAATAATGCGCAAACGTCGGTGTGCTGGCAGGGAATTCTGCCGCATTATCATAAATACCTGAGCGTGATGGCAATTGCCCCGTCATAAAACTGCCGCGTGCAGGCGTGCATAAAGGGCTGGCGCAATAGGCATTTTCAAATTTCACCCCTTGCTCAATTAATCGCTTCATATTCGGCACATGTAAGTGCTTGAGCATGGACTCGTCCAACATGCAGCCGGTCATTTGATCGACCATTAAAATTAGGAAATTGGGTTGGGACATGGTGCGGGTTCTCTCCTGATTTTTTAATGAGATTAGCGTATCTGAGTGTCAGTTAATTTGCAGCAGTAAGTTTTGTTATGCTGTGCGCATGACTGATACGGCATTGCGCAAAATTATTCACATCGATATGGACTGTTTTTACGCGGCGATTGAAGCGCGCGATAATCCAGCCTTGCGCGGCAAAGCGCTGGCAGTGGGTGGCTCGCCCGATGCGCGCGGTGTGGTTGCGACTTGCTCGTATGAAGCGCGTAAGTTTGGTGTACATTCCGCCATGCCTATGAAAACCGCCTTACGTTTATGCCCTGAATTGATTCGTGTGCCACCGCGCCGTGCGGTATATCAAGCCGTTTCTGAGCAAATTCACACGATCTTCGCGGCTTACACTGAGCTGATTGAGCCGCTGTCTTTGGATGAGGCCTACCTCGATGTGAGCAAAGCGCAGCAGCAGCAAGGTAGTGCGACTTTGATTGCGCAAGAAATTCGTGCGCGTATTTGGCAAGAGCAGCAACTCACCGCCTCGGCAGGGATTGCGCCGAATAAATTCCTCGCTAAAGTCGCAAGCGATTGGCACAAACCGAATGGGCAATTCGTGATTCGCCCGCAGATGATTGCCGAGTTTATGCTGGGCTTGCCGGTGAAAAAAATTCCGGGCGTCGGCACAGTCACCGCAGAGCGGATGGGTGAATTAGGTGTGCGTACTTGCGCGGATTTGCAAACATGGTCGGTGGACAAGCTCTGTACCGAATTTGGCCGCTTCGGTAAGCGTTTATACGAACTGGCACGCGGCATTGACCATCGCCCCGTGAGCGTCGACAATAGCTACAAATCCATCAGTGTGGAAGACACCTTCGCCACCGATTTACCCGACTTAGCCGCTTGTTATGCTGAATTACCCGCCTTATTTTGCGCTTTGGAACAGCGTTTAGCTAAAGCCCAAGCATCGCAGCGTTTAGTTCCCAAAAGCCTAGTGGTGAAAATCCGCTTCCATGATTTTATGTTGACCACAACGCAAACCACTACCTCATTGGTTGAGGAGCGTTTATTTCTGCCTTTGATAAAACAAGCGTGGGAACGGCGACAAATGCCGGTACGTTTATTGGGGATTGGAGTGCATTTTGCCGAGCCTTGGAAGCCGGAGCAGTTGAGTTTGGGGCTAAAATAAAAAGTCTGTAAAAGTTTTAGCTTAGATTATCCCGAACATCCGCAATCGTAATAAACAGCTTATTCTCCGCATCTCGAAAAGCCGTAAACCCATACTTTTCATAAAAGGCTTTCGCGCCCTCTTTGGCATCAACCAGCACTAAAAGAAAGGCGACGCTATCACTGGCTTGAAGTAGTTTCTTTAATGCATCAATCAGCAGCCATTCGCCAAAACCTTGGCCTTTATAACGCTGATCAACTGCCAAACGAGCAATCAAGCCGCCTGAAGTAGAAGATTGATGTTTTTTCTGTAAGGCAGCAGGTAATGATTTTAAATCAATCGGCGTTAAAGTCAGGGTATAAAAACCAATGATTTGTGTCTCATCCTGAGCGTCTTCCAGCACAAAAGTCCGCGTGTTGTCCTTCTTGGCTTGTTGGCTAGCCATCACTTTCAAATAATTATTCAGCGCCTCAATCCTGCAATCAAAGCGATTTCTGTTGTGCTTATTTTTATCAAGCAATACGGTTTGCATCATTGCTTTTTAGTGCGATAACGCTTAGCGGCAATTTGCAGTTTGCTATGAACTTTAGCAGGTTGATCAAGCGCGTCGACTAGCAGCATGGCATCGTGTTTACTTAATTTAAGTATTTGTTCGCGCTCGATAATTTGATTGGCTTTTTCGACTGCAGCACTCAACACAAAAGAATTAATGCTCGACATTCCTGCTAAAGCTGCTGCACGACTCAGCAAGTCTTGGGTTTCAAGATCAACTCTAGCGGTAATGCGTGGTGATAAAGTAGCCATAATTTATTCTCCGATGTGACAAAGTGGCACATGATAAGAGTATGGTTCTAACTACTAATAAAATCAAGTGGCGTGCCAAAATGGCACTCAAGAATCAACCCCGTCCCCGATACCCCGCCACCCCTTGCTCCGGTACCCAAACGCCCTTCGGAATTTCACCTTGCGCAAAAAACACATCAATCGGCATCCCACCACGTGGATACCAATAGCCGCCAATACGTAGCCATTTCGGTTTGATTTCTGCGATCAATCGACGTGCGATGCTCACGGTACAATCTTCGTGAAATGCGCCGTGATTGCGGAACGAGCCGAGGAATAATTTCAGTGATTTACTTTCGACCAACAGCTGGTCGGGGATGTAATCAATCACTAAATGCGCGAAATCGGGCTGGCCGGTGATGGGGCAGAGAGAGGTAAATTCAGGCGCAGTGAAGCGCACCACATAATCCACATCGGCTTGTGGATTTTGCACGCTTTCTAAAATCGCGGTTTCAGGTGATTCAGGTAGTTTAGTTGTGCCACCGAGTTGCGAAAGGTTCTGATAAATAGTTTGGTTCATGGCTTGGCTTGGCTTGGCTATGGTTTGGGGATTGGGGCTGTATAGCTTAAGCTGCTAGCGCTTATTTAACCAGCACTTCAAATGAAACCTCACCGCTCGCGCCAGCCTGAAGTTGCCCCGCAAACTGCCATTCTAAAGTTTCACCATTAACCAAGGCTTGGCAGTTACTCAAGCTGTTAGGCAAAGTACCACACTGCGGTAGTCCTAATAAGCTGGTAAATTCAGGCACAGTATCATGTAGCTTGAATTCATTAATAACACCATTGCCGTTATTATAATACTGCAGGGTATAGCGCAAAACCTCATTCGGCAGTGCTTTATTGCCCGCTATATTCCGCGTGACATTCCAAACACTTTTAGTCAGGGTCAAATTGCCTGCACCCTTTAAATCACTTGAGGCAATAGTGAGGTCTTGATGATTTTGTAAAATAGCTGTGTTAATCAAGCTACCATTACCAAATATAAATTCGCTTTGCACCCGGAAACTATATTGCGCATTATCACTGGTTTCGGCTGGGCTAATCACTTTTACCACTAAGCAGATTTGTTGATTTGCTGTGAGATTGATAGCTGTTGTAAGTGGTATGTCATTTACATCTAAATCCTGATTGCAATTGAGATCACGGTATAATTGGCTTGACCAAGCTAAGTTTGGATTTGCGGTTTGATTGAATAAGTTAAAGGATACCGTGCCCGCCGTATAAGCGTAGAATAGATGTGGATGGATCACGACACTATTGGCTTGAATCACTCGACGATTATCTAAACTGAAACTAGGTTCGCGCACATCGGCGAAGTTAATCCCTGTCACTGATTGATTAGCGAGGGTCAGCGCTACTTGATTACTGCTAGTAGAGTGGTATTGATTCGGGTCGCTGGCAACTGGTGGGCAAGCGTTGCTAGCCCCAACTCCTTGAGCAGCCTCATAAACCACATAATCGCCATTGACTAGGCCGGTGAAGCGATAAGCTCCTGAAGCATCGGTTTGGCGGGTTTCACAAGCGTGATTGGCAAGATGATATAAAACGACGTTGACCTTACCTAAGCCCGATTCGCTATCATCTAGGCTATTCACATTCAGATCCTGAAACACCCGTCCGCTAATGAAATGCAAAGTGGTATTCGCATTGCCTTGGCTGCTGATACGCGTACTGGAGCTATCGGTGTCCAAAGTAGGCAAATAATTAGGGCAATGGGTACTCGCTAGACCGCTGGTGGTTGGTTCCCAGCAAGCGCCAGTGCTCGATTGCCCATTGGGGCTTAAGCTAAGCGATTGTCCCTTAGTGAAATTGGCTAAGGCGGTGTTATAGGTAAAATCCCAAATCGTGCTCGGTACATTGGTATTCACCGCCGTCCCCGAGCCAACCGAGACATAATCAACAAGGCTTAAACCCGTGCTGGTTTGCTCATACAGCCACACATCGTCGCCCGTATCATTGAGTTTGGGCACATTGCGTAGCCAAGCTTGAAAACTGGCATAAGGCGCTGAGGTTTTGGCACTTTGTTGCCCAATCCAAATCACAGCATAGCTTTTAGCTGGGAGCAAGCTAGCACCAGAACAAGTTTGAGTAGTGGTACAACTGAAGGTAAAGGCACTGGTATTACCTGTAATATTCCCTGCCGTACCATCTATTTCATTAGTAAATAAATTGCCATCAAGCAAACGTAAGCGCGTTAAATCAATGGCAGCAGCACCTGCATTATAAAGCTCAATAAACTCATCATTCTCAGCCAGGGTATTAGCGCCTGATTGTTTATAGAGAACCTCATTAATCACTAATTGACTGCGCAAGGCTGAAATTGGATAAGTGATGGCATAACTAGGTGAGCTAAATAGAAAGAGCAACAATACAAATAGCCAAGACTCTAAGCATAAAACTAGAGTTTTGAGTGGGCTATGCTTGTTCTTGTTATTAGCAGCCATATAGATTAATTAGAAAGTGCGTTGAAATTATCAGCCCGCAAAGTTAGCAAAATGAATTTGCCCAAAAATTAAAGAGTATAAGTGGGATTTTAAGCGCTTGAGTAGGCTAGGCGATGAAAGGGGATAGGCTGGATTGATCCCCTGCATTTTTTATAAGAGTAGCTTCATTTAGCTGAGTTGCTCTAGCTCCCGTTGGTAGGGCGTGCACTCACCAATCTGCTGCTGCACCCACGTAGGATTGTAATAAGTCTCCAAATAGCGCTCGCCGCTATCGCAAAGCAAAGTCACTATCGAACCTTGTTCGCCGCGCTCGTGCATGTCGCGTGCTAATTGCAACACACCATATAAATTCGTACCCGTCGACGGCCCCACTTTGCGTCCTAAGCGTTGCTCTAGCCAGTGCATGGTCGCAATACTGGCCGCATCGGGAATTTTGCGCATCTCATCAATCACGCCAGTAACAAAACTTGGCTCGACGCGCGGTCGACCGATACCTTCAATTTTACTACCGCAACTGAGTTTTAACTCCTTATCGTGGCAGTGGTAATAATCGAAAAACACCGAATTTTCAGGATCAACCACACACAAACGTGTCGCATATTTTTTATAGCGAATGAAGCGCCCAATCGTGGAGGAAGTACCACCCGTGCCCGCACTCATCACAATCCACGCTGGAATCGGGTGATCTTCCAACTCCATTTGGCTAAAAATACTGTCGGCAATATTATTATTCCCACGCCAATCCGTCGCACGCTCGGCAAAGGTGAATTGATCCATATAGTGCCCGTTTAACTCCTGCGCCAAACGATGCGATTCGGCATAAATCTGATCGCTACGTTCCACTAAATGCGCCTTACCCCCGAAAAATTCAATCTGCTCAATCTTCTTGCGAGCAGTGGTTTTCGGCATCACCGCAATAAACGGCAAGCCTAATAAACGGGCAAAGTAGGCCTCAGACACGGCAGTGCTGCCTGAGGACGATTCAATAATCGGCGTACCTTGCTTAATCCAACCATTGCACAAGGCAAATAAAAATAGCGAACGTGCCAAACGATGTTTCAAGGAGCCAGTGGGATGCGTACTTTCATCTTTGAGATAAATATCAATGCCTTGAAAGCTGGCAATCGGCAGTTTGATTAAATGGGTATCCGCCGAACGTTGAATATCGGCCTCAATTTTTTTAATCGCTTCGTGAGTCCAGTGTCGATTATTGCTCATGGAGTGCGCCTGTAGTGTCCCTGCTGAATGCAGTTGTTTTAGGTTAATTCGCCGGCTCTGTTAAGATTCGGCCTGCTCAATGATAATCTAAAAAATCTATGCGTTCCTTACAGCACTGTACCGCTCTTTTATTCGATGCAAGCCATGCGCAAGCTCAGAGTCGTTTATACACTCAACCTGTTAAAGTTTGGATGATTCAAGGCAATGAAATGGATGCCCGCGATTATTTGCATCGCGCTTTACATGAAATCGAGGCTTGGGTAAAAGCAGGTAAAGGGCAGGTTGTAGCAGCCTTATCGTTTGAAGCAACTAAAGCGTTTAGTGTGGCTGAGGGTTTGGCATTAACGCAAAAATCCAGTGAAACACCTTGGTTACAAGCCTTAGCTTTCCCTGCGCCGCAAGTTTTGAGTCGTGAACAAGCACTGGCTTGGCTACAGATTCAGGGGCAAGGGGTAACAACACATCTGACCCTAGCACAGCCTGCTATAGAGCAAGCGCAATTTGTCGAGCACATTGAAGCCATTCGTGAGCTGATTGCGGCAGGCGATACTTACCAAGTCAATTACACCTTTCCACTGCGGAGCGAATTATTAGCGAGCACGTATCAGGATGCAGGTTTAGCCGCACTTTATGCGCAGTTAGTTAGCAATCTGAATATTGCTTATGGCGCTTTCTTAAGCTTGCCACAGACCAGTATTCTGTCATTCTCGCCCGAGTTATTCGTCGAAATGACTGCCAATGAAATGATCTGCCGCCCCATGAAAGGCACAGCCGCTATTGCTGATACGGAGGCGGAAACGGAGCGACGCATCGAATTATTAGCAACAGACCCCAAAAATCGCGCTGAAAATGTGATGATTGTCGATTTAATGCGCAATGATTTAGCGCGTTTGCCAGAAGTACAGCAAGTCACCGTGCCGAACTTATTTGAAGTGCAGCGTTACGGAAATGTGTTACAAATGACGAGCACGGTGAAAGCAAGTTTGCGTAAGCAACCGAGTTTATTGAGCGTATTCAATGCTTTATTTCCTTGTGGTTCGATTACTGGCGCGCCCAAACGTCGCACCTTGCAGATTATTGATGAATTAGAGCCAGATGCGCGTGGTGCTTATTGTGGGGCGATTGGCTTTATTGAACCACTGGCGAATGAGCAAATGCACTTGGTGCTGAATGTGCCGATTCGTACCCTGCAAACTAGAGATAAACCTAGGATTGATGCAGCGAATATCGCTCACTGGCCTTTGCAACTCTCAGTCGGTGCGGGAATTACTTATGGTTCAGAGGCGCAAGCTGAATGGGAGGAGTCTTTACTCAAAGCTCGATTCTTTACTCGCCATACACAGGCATTTGAACTGATTGAAACTATGCTGCTTGAGCAGGGTAGCGTAGCTTTGCTCGACAGGCATCTGCAACGCTTACAGCGAAGTGCGGAGGCTTTTGGTTGGGATAAGCCCACTAAGGCAATGGTGCAAGCTTGTATTGAGCAAGCCTTTGCCACGGTAAATGGTCAGTTTGAACCGATTCGCTTGCGCCTTAGCTTGAATGCAGCAGGACAATTAAATACTACCACTAGTGCTTTAGAGCCAGTGCAGCAGCCCGTAAAACTGGCTTTGTCTAAAACAGCGATTGATTCCCATAATCCTTTCTTACAGCATAAAACCACCGCGCGTACTTTGTATAATCAAGCCCTAACTGAGGCGAAGGCAGCTAGTTTATTCGACTATTTATTCTGCAATGAACGGGGTGAAATGACTGAAGGCTCACGTAGCAATCTATTTGTCTTGCTCAATGGGCAATGGTATACACCGCCCTTATCTTGCGGTTTATTAGCGGGGGTGCAGCGTTCGGTTTTGTTCACAGAGCTTAAAGCGCAAGAGCGTGTTTTATACCCAGACGATCTAAGCCAAGCGCAACAACTGCTCGTTTGTAATGCCTTGTATGGAGCTTTAAATGCTGAGTTTATTGCTTCAACTCTTGCCGAAAGCGCCGTCGATAATGGGCGGGGCTAAATTGATAAGCTTCACGAAAACAGCGCGATAAACTAGCCAGCGAACTAAAACCCGTGCGTAGGGCAATTTCCTGAATTGGTAGATGCGTGTCCGTGACTAAGCGGCGTGCGTTTTGGAGCCGTAGGTGCAGATAGTATTGTGCGGGTGAGCAGCGTAAATGTTCGCGAAATAGATACTCCAACATGCGTAGCGAGAGGGGTAATTGTTCCGCAATTTGCCCTAGGCTAAGCGGTTCTTCTAAATGCTCGGTCATGACGCGAATCGCTTCGGCAACGCGCGGTTCTTGCTGGGCTAATAAACCCAAAGACACCAAAGGTTGCGCATCATTGCCGGTGTGTACCGTGTCGTAAATGAAGATACTGGCTACTTCTAAAGCGAGCTGCTGCCCATAACGACTTTTAATCAAATGCAGCATGAAATCAAAACTGGGTGATGCGCCACCGGTGGTGAAGATATTGCCATCTAATACATAGCGGTCAGGCATGACTTGCACATTTGGATAACGGAGTGCGAAATCCTCCAAATCCTCCCAATGAGTCGTAGCCTTTTTATTCGCCAGCACACCCATGCGCGCTAACACCCAACTACCGGCTTCGATCCCACCGATCAAACGAAAGCGCGGCATCAATTTATGCAATTGGCGCAGCAAGTTTTTGTGGTAATGCTGCTCATTATTAAAGCCTGCAATGATCAATAATAAATCGCCTTGGATTTGCGTATCTAATGGTGCATCCGGTTGAATGTTCAGACCGCAAGTGAGGGTAGCGGCTTGATTATTCGGTGTATATAGCTGCCAATCGAAAAGCTTGGATTGTGCCAAACGATTCGCGCCGCGCATCACATCCAAGACGCAAGCCAAAGACATGAGCGAGGATTCGGAAGCAATTATCAGAGCAATTTTCAGTGGTTCTGTAGAGCGAGTGAATAGATTCATTGCGTTTTTTGCAAAATGGATTGCGAATAAAGTCAATCATAACGCAAAACGGCATGCCATGATGCGTGCAGTGAGATTGAGGAGTTCACCATGCTTAAGCCAAACCGCAATGTTTTTATCACTTGTGCCGTGACTGGCGCAGGCGACACCACTGGCCGCTCGAATAAAGTTCCTGTTACCCCGCGTCAAATTGCCGATAGCTGTATTGAAGCTGCCCAAGCGGGTGCTGCGGTGGTGCATATTCATGTGCGCAATCCACAAACCGGTGGGCCTGCGCGCGATCCTGCGTTATACCGTGAAGTGGTGAATTATATTCGTGAATCCGGCGTAGATATGGTCTTGAACCTAACCGCTGGCATGGGTGGTGATTTAACTTTAGGTAGCGTTGAACAGCCGTTACCGCCTGCCGAAGTGGGCACTGATATGGCAGGTGCAACTGAGCGTTTAGCCCATGTGCGTGAACTCTTACCTGAAATTTGCACCCTCGATTGTGGCACGATGAATTTCGGCGAAGGCGATTATGTGATGACGAATACGCCCGCTACTTTGAAAGAAATGGCTAAGCAAATCAAAGAAATGGGGGTGCGGCCTGAAATTGAGGCTTTCGACACGGGGCATGTGTTGCTCGCCAAATGGTTAAAAGATCAGGGTTTGATTGAAGATCCGGGCATGATTCAGCTTTGCATGGGCATTCCTTGGGGCGCGCCGGATGATTTTTCTACTTTTATGGCGATGGTGAATGCCGTGCCCAAAGATTGGACGTTCTCGGCCTTCTCGATTGGTCGCAATCAATTGCCGTATGCAGCAATGGCAGTCCTCGCCGGTGGCAATATTCGCGTCGGTTTGGAAGATAATATTTGGCTGGATAAAGGTGTGCTCGCAAGCAATGGCGATTTGGTCAAACGTGCCGTGACCATTGCTGAAGGGATGGGCTGCAAGATTATGACGCCAGATGAAGTGCGCCAAAAAATGCAACTGAAAAAGCGCTGGTAAGGAGTCGAGTATGCAAACAATTAAGCAAGCAGCCGTTGTTGGTGGTGGTGTGATCGGCGCTGGTTGGGTCGCACGCCTGATTGAAAACGGCATTAATGTCAGCATTTATGACCCTGATCCGACTGCACCACAAAAGATCGATGCCGTGCTCGCCAATAGTCGTCACGCTTATAGCAAATTGACCATGGCGCCACGCCGCACCGAAGGCCAATTTAGCTTTGCAAAAGACATTGCCAGCGCGGTGAAAGCGGCCGATTGGATTGTCGAAGCCGTGCCTGAACGCTTGGATTTAAAGCAAAAGATTTACCGTGAGATTGAGGGGGCAGCTCCTCATAGTGCTATTATCGCCTCCTCAACCTCCGGGATTTTACCGACTGATTTGCAAGCCGGTTTGCAGCATCCTGAGCGCTTGTTGGTCGCGCATCCTTTCAATCCCGTCTATCTTTTACCCTTGGTTGAGTTAGTCGGTGGCAAACAAACCTCAGCTGATACGGTGCAACGTGCTCAAGCTTTCTACCGCAGTATTGGCATGCATCCGCTGCATATTAAAAAGGAAATCGAAGCCTTCATCGCGGATCGTTTATTGGAAGCGGTGTGGCGTGAGTCTTTATGGCTAGTGAGTGATGGGATTGCTAGCACTGAAGATGTGGATGATGCGATTCGTTATGGTTTTGGCTTGCGTTGGGCGCAAATGGGTTTATTTGAAACCTATCGGATTGCGGGCGGCGAAGCGGGGATGCGCCATTTTATGGAGCAATTCGGCCCTTGCTTGAGCTGGCCTTGGACTAAGCTGACTGATGTGCCCGAATTTAATGATCAGTTAGTCGATTTGATTGCTGGTCAATCCGATGCGCAATCGGGTCATTACAGCATTCGCCAACTAGAACGCATCCGTGACAATAACCTGATTGCGATTCTGCAAGCCCTCAAAGCCCACGATTGGGGCGCAGGCAAAGCTTTAGCGGTGTATGAAAAATCTCAATACGATGCAGCCGCAAGCCAAGCACAAACTGCCGTCGATTATAGCCAGCCAATCAAAACCGTGGAGCGTACCGTGCCCACCGATTGGACGGATTACAATAATCACATGAATGAAAGCCGCTATTTGCAGGTATCGAGCGATGCAACGGATGCGTTCATGCGCTTGATTGGCGTGGATGCCGCTTATGTGGAAGCGGGCGGCTCTTATTTCACGGTGGAGACTCACATCCGTCATTTGGATGAAGTACGCGCCCTAGAACCGATTGTCGTGACTACCCAAGTGCTGAATGGCAGCGGTAAAAAGCTGCACTTATTCAATCGCATTCAGCACGCCGATGGACGCTTATTAGCCACAGCGGAACATATGCTGATTCATGTCAGTCTGAAAACGCGTAGCTCCAGTTTACCCAGTGAAGCCATAGCGCAGAAGCTCGCTGAGATTGCCCAAGCACAAGCGCATTTACCCAAACCGGACGGAGCAGGTCGCGCCATTGGAGCTTAATCATGGAGTTTGGTTTAAGCACTGAGCAACAGCTAATTGTCGAAACGGTGCGTAGCTTCGTGGAAAATGAAATGTATCCCCACGAGGCCGAAATCGAACGCACCGGCGAAGTACCGCTGGAATTAGGTTTAGAAATCCGTGACAAATGCCGTGACTTAGGCTTTTATGCCGCGAATATGCCGGAGGAAGTCGGCGGCGGCGGTTTAAGCCATTTAGATTTCACCTTATTGGAACGCGAATTAGGCCGCCCTTCAATGGCCTTATCCGTATTCTTCGGTCGACCTTCCGGCATTTTAATGGCTTGCGAAGGCGAGCAGCGTGAACGCTATTTATTGCCTGCAGTGCGGGGTGAGCGTTTTGATGCTCTAGCGATGACTGAGCCGGATGCAGGTTCAGATGTGCGCGGGATGAAATGCTATGCCAAACAGGATGGCGGTGATTGGGTGATTAATGGCTCGAAGCATTTCATTAGCCATGCCGATATTGCCGATTTCGTGATTGTGTTTGTTGCCACTGGCGAAGAGCAAACCGCGCAAGGCAAGAAAAAGCTCATTACTTGTTTTTTGGTTGATCGCGATACCACAGGTTTTGAAATCCGCAAAGGTTATCAATCGGTTAGCCATCGTGGTTATCACAACTGCATTTTGAATTTCGATAACTGCCGTATTCCAGCTACACAAGTGCTAGGTGAAGTGCACAAAGGTTTCGATATTGCCAATAAATGGCTCTATGGCACGCGCTTAACTGTGGCAGCGTTTTGTGTTGGGCGCGCCCGCCGAGCCTTTGAATTAGCCCTGCCTTATGCGGCTGAGCGCAAGCAATTTGGTCAAGCGATTGGTCGCTTCCAAGGCGTGTCCTTTAAGCTTGCGGATATGATTACTGAGATTGATGCAGCGGATTATTTGACGTTGGCGGCGGCTTGGAAAATGGATCAAGGTTTGGATGCAGATCGCGAAATTTCCAGTGCTAAACTCTATGCCACCGAAATGCTGGCGCGTGTCACCGATCAAGCCTTGCAGATTTTTGGCGGCATGGGCTTGATGAGCGATTTACCCTTAGAACGCTTTTGGCGGGATGCACGGGTGGAGCGGATTTGGGATGGCACTTCCGAGATTCAGCGCCATATTATTTCGCGTCATTTACTGCGCCCCTTGGGGTGTTAAATGCAGCGCCCGTTTGATTTAAAGCGTCTATTGCGCCCACAGTCGATAGCCGTGATTGGTGGTAATTCGGCTTTGAATGTGCTGTTGCAATGCCAGCGCATGGCTTATGACGGTCAGTTATGGCCGATTCATCCCACTCGTGAGGCAATGGCAGGTTTAAACGTTTATCGGAGTGTGGCTGATTTACCTGCTGCGCCCGATGCTTGTTTTCTCGGCGTAAATCGTCAACTCACCCCTCGTCTGGTTACGGAGTTAGCGGCTAAAGATGCCGGTGGCGTGATCTGCTATGCCTCTGGTTTTCGTGAGGCGGATGCTGAGGGCGAACGTTTAGAAGCTGAGCTACAAGCGGCGGCGACGATTCCTGTCATTGGCCCGAACTGCTATGGTTTAATTAACTATATCGATGGTGTGGCATTGTGGCCAGACCAACATGGCGGGCAACGTTTAGCAGCGCAGCAAAAAGGCGTGGCGATTCTCGCGCAATCCTCCAATCTCGCCATCAATCTCACCATGCAACAGCGCGGCCTGCCGATAGCTTATGTGCTGACTGCGGGCAATCAGATGCAAATTGGTTTGTCTGATCTGGCTTTAGCTGTGCTCGATGATCCCCGTGTGACCGCTTTAGGCTTGCATATTGAAGGCTTTGATTCGATTGAGGGCTTTGAAGCGTTAGCGTGTAAAGCGCGCTTCCTACAGAAGCCAGTTGTAGTCTTAAAAGTGGGCAAAAGTAGTCAAGCACAGCAAGCCACACTGACGCATACGGCTTCTTTAGCGGGTTCTCATGCAGCAGCGTCTGCGTTCTTAAAGCGCCTAGGTTTTGGCCAAGTCGATTCGATTGCCGGCTTTTTGGAAACCCTCAAACTCTTGCATGTGCATAGCAGTTTAAATGCGTATAGTCTTTCGTCCTTGAGCTGTTCGGGTGGGGAGGCAAGTTTAATTGCGGATGCAGCACTCCCTCATAAAGTTTATTTTCCTAGTTTAACCGCTGAGCAAAAAGCGCCAATTGAGGCCGTGCTAGGCTCAAAAGTCACGGTGAATAATCCACTGGATTATCAAACCTATGTGTGGGGCGATGAGGCCAATATGGCGAAGGCCTTCACTAACTTGCTGAAACTTGGTTTTGGTTTGAGTTTGTTAGTGCTGGATTTTCCGCATCCTGAACGCTGTGAACACGATGATTGGCTAGTGGCTTTGCGTGCCCTAGAAACTGCCGTGCAAGTGACTAAACAAAAAGCTGCTTTAGTGGCGAGTTTGCCGGAAAACTTGCCTGAGGTTTATGTCGAGCGCCTAAATTATCAAGGGATTGCCGCTTTAAGTGGTTTTGAGGAGGCGATCAAAGCGGCGGAAATTGCGGCGGATATTGGCGCGTATTGGCAGCAAACGAGCGCTGCGGCTTTGCTAGCGGTTTCAAGTGTCAAAGCGCCGAAACAGGTTTTGGACGAGGCGCAGGCAAAAGCTTTATTAGCCAAAGCCAAGGTGCCGATTCCGCGTGGACAGGTAGTGAAAACAGTGGCGGAAGCCTTAGCCGCCGCAGAGCAGTTTACTTATCCGCTTGTGTTGAAAGCGTTGGGTATTGCGCACAAAACGGAGCAAGCCGCAGTACGTTTAAACCTGCGTAATGATGCTGAATTACGCACTGCCTTCACTGAGTTAGAGCAGCTCGGCACAGGTTTATACTTAGAGCAAATGGTCCAAGGTGGCGCGGCTGAGTTATTAGTCGGCTTTAATCGTGATGACTGTTTTGGTTTGGTGATGACCTTAGGTTTGGGTGGTATTTGGGTCGAACTTTTGCGTGACAGCCAAACTTTATTGCTACCCAGTAGTGCCGCGGAAATTAACCAAGCACTCTTAGCCTTAAAAGGTGCGGCTTTATTGCAGGGTTATCGCGGCAAGCCTCTAGCAGATTTGGCTGCGGCAGTGGCTGCGATTTTGAATATTCAAAGCTTTGTTATTCAACACGCTGCCAGTTTGCAAGAATTAGATATTAATCCATTGATTGTCTGTGCTCAGGGGCAGGGCGCATATGCTGCTGATGCCTTATTGAGTATGGCTATGCAGGAGGTTTAAGCGATGAGTGATTCGGTAATTCAAACACGGCGCGAGGGCGCGATTTTAGAAGTGACTTTAGATCGTCCGAAAGCTAATACGATTGACCTTGCCACCAGTCGCTTAATGGGGCAAACCTTCAAAAATTTTCGCGATGATCCTGAGTTGCGCGTAGCCATCGTGCGTACAGCAGGTGAGAAATTCTTTTCCGCTGGTTGGGATTTGAAAGCCGCAGCCAATGGTGATGCGGTCGATGGGGATTATGGCGTTGGTGGTTTTGCGGGATTGCAGGAATTGCGTGATTTAAATAAACCGGTGATTGCAGCGGTAAATGGCATGGCGGTGGGTGGTGGCTTTGAACTAGCACTGTCAGCCGATTTAATTTATGCCACTGAACATAGCAGTTTTGCACTTCCCGAAATTCGGGCTGGCACTTTGGCCGATGCAGCAACGGTGAAACTGCCTAAACGCATTCCTTATCATGTGGCGATGGATTTATTGTTTACGGGGCGCTGGATGGATGTGCAAGAAGCGCATCGCTGGGGTTTAGTGAATGAAATTCTGGCTGATGAGGCAGCGTTGAGGCAGCGGGTTTGGGAAATTGCGCGTTTATTAGCTGCAGGGCCGCCTTTAGTTTTTGCGGCCATTAAAGAAGTAGCCCGTGAGGCCGAAGCCATGAGCTTCCAAAATGCGATGAATTATATTACCAAGCGTAAATTTGCGACTGTCGATGAGTTATATGATAGCGAGGATAATTTGGAAGGCTTTAAAGCTTTTGCCGAGAAGCGCGCTCCGGTTTGGCAAGGGAAATAGGCAAACCCTTTAACAGATTTTGAATACCAGATTCACGTTAAGTGAATAGACCCGTCTGCTTGATTGCTCTACCATAAACCCCCATTCAATGAGGAAAGGTTGGTTTATGTTCAAGCGTATCCGTGAAGATGTGTTATGCATCTTTGACCGTGATCCTGCAGCACGCAATGTGTTTGAGATTGTCACAACTTATCCGGGTGTACATGCGATTGCTTGGCATCGCTTCAATCATTGGCTTTGGCAGCAGAATTTTAAGTGGCTAGCGCGCTTCCTATCGAATATTCCCCGTTGGTACACCGGCATTGAAATTCACCCAGGCGCGACGATTGGGCGGCGCTTTTTTATTGATCATGGTATGGGCATTGTGATTGGTGAAACAGCTGAAATTGGCGATGATTGCTCGTTGTATCATGGTGTGACCTTGGGTGGTACGAGCTGGAAACCAGGCAAGCGACATCCTACTTTAAAAAATAATGTGGTGGTGGGGGCGGGTGCGAAAGTATTAGGCCCGATTACTTTACATAATGGTGCGCGGGTAGGCTCTAATGCAGTAGTTGTCAAAGATGTACCCGAAAATGTCACGGTTGTGGGGATTCCGGGGCGGGAAGTGACGAGCCGCACAACTGACGAAAAGCGCCGTGAGGCTTTAGCTGAGAAATTGGGTTTTGACGCTTATGGTGCTACTCAAGATATGCCTGATCCCGTTGCGAATGCAGTGAATCGTATGCTGGATCATATCCATTTAATGGAAGAGCGCACCGATTGCTTATGTGCTGAGGTTCGCCGTTTAGGTGGGCAACTTGATATAAAGCCCATGCCTAAATTAGAAGCGGATTGTTTTGGAAAAAAAGAGCCTTGATAACTCAAAGCTCAGTTCGTCCTATAAAAGTTGATAAGATTGATCAGTGAGAAACTGTCTTATCCAGTGCTCCAAATACCCAAGGGCGGGATCCACCCATATGAACTATCAGCGGATCACCGGTTTGAGCTTTTGCGAATTCTGCTTCCTCAAGGGTGAACACTAATTGGTGAGTATCTCCTGTCGGGTAATGAGCTAGATTGAAGGCTTTGTCTTTAATCATGAGGGTGGGTAGCGCATTGCCTACAGTGAAAGGGCGAGTTGAAGCTAATTCAATCTCTACTACTGAGGATGACCTTTCTGTTGCAGATGCCTCAGTGCGCAAATGCCGGATATCCACCACTTTATTTTGTTCCATTGGCGTGTTTTTCCACAGAGCTGGTTGTGCCACAGTGGTTAATTCTGTAGAGGTATCCACCGCTGCTATTGAAGCATTTTCATTAGTAGGAGTTCGTGTCAAATGTAAGTTTGCTAGATAAATGGCGGCTTTCTCACTACGGTTAAAGGTAAAGCGAACACCAATAAATCGAGATAAATCAATATTTTTGAAGTTTGACAGTGGAATACGAACGGTTTGGAGGATTTCATTTCGTATATAGGCTGTTGGGCTATATTGAACTGAGCCACCGGGTCGATGCACTGCAGCATAGTCCTTTAAGGCAACTGGCTCAGATAACTTAGCATCAGCATCAACGAGTGAGATTGAAAAGTTGACATCTCCCGTTGGTTTGGATCGAATAAGGCAGGTTTGCTCGAAACGTTCATCGAAACAAGAAAGCATTACTCGAAATTCGAGAGTGCGATAGTTATTAATATTTACACCTTGTCCGGTGGCTGCATTAATTTGCAGAAATCCATCCGGCTGGTTCCAACTGACTAAGGCTGCTCTTTGAGTTAGATCATGATTACCGCTGGTCGCTCCATGTGCATAGTCTAATAAGCCTGAGGCTTGATTCTCCACATTTTGGCTAGAGATGCCTGTATCGTGGTCAAAGTCGTCCAGAATGAAATCTTTCGATGTGTAGGGATTGTGTGCAAATCCTCTGGCATAGAAGGTTTTTTCAGTGAGGGATTCGGGTAATGGGTAGCTTGGATCGAAGCGTTGTGCAAACACTGGCAGGGGAGTAGGTCCTAAATTAGAACGAAAGAATGGAATCAAGGTTTGTAGGGCAGTACTGCGTTGTGTAGCTGAACCTACAAGAAACGGGAACAAAGGCGTTTGCCCGCGGCAACCTAGAGAGTCAGAGACTTGCCATTCGGTATTGTAAAAATTATGGTTAGCTCCAAATACTTGAAAGCTTGATTTAGTTAAGCGTTTGATTTCGGTCTTATCTTGGAGCATCCGGTCAAAAGGCTTGATCCCTTGAAGATCCGATACATCACCATCACAACTAGGTAGCAATACATTCCATACCAGGCCCTTTGGGTTCAGAATGCGATTAGTTTGTCCGTCGACAGGGCCTATTTCAAACAGAGAGCGGAACTTTAGTCTGTTAATTTGTTTAGGCCAGGGGCTATCAGGATCGTTGAATTGGGCAACCGCTGCACGCATACCTTCCCCGCCACGTGAATGCCCCATTAGTCCGACTTGAGTAAAATCTATCATTCCTTTCAGTTCAAAACCTAAAGAGGCGGGTGTTCCACCCTTAGCATTCCATGTAGCAAGTTCTTGCAAATGACGCAGAACAAGGCGTCCACGGCGTAGATTAAGACCTGTATCCTTGCCTTCAGGATTAGCAGCAGTGACACCTCGATTGGCATTAATCGAAACTACAATGAAACCGTATGTTGCTAGATTCTGTGCAAGATAGCTGTAGCCGAGATGATTGGGGGTTACTACATAGCCTTCAGGGCATTTGCCAGTTTGGGTGTAGTCTATACGGTCATCGTCGCGCACCCCTAATTCCGGAATGAACTTTCCACAAGTACCGTGATTCCCATGAAGAAAAACTACTAAGGGGTACGGACCGCCGGTGTTAGGTCGCCATACATGTGCCCACAACTCTGTTTTGGCTTTCGTGGTTACAGCAGGATCAATGGATGCGGGTAATTTGTACTCACCATCAAGAACGTCAAAAGTAGCTGCAAATACTGTATTGGTACTGAGTCCAATACCCAAAAAAATAAATAAATTAATAATAAACTGAGCAATGGGTCGCATAGTTTGCTTTCCTTAGCAATTAAGCTGTTGGTGATAAGTTTAGAAATTAATCCAAATCAGAGCAGTTTGCATGGGAAAAACGAAAGTCTGGCAATAATGCCACTGATGATTTAGGGAAGGTAATAAAACTAATAATGACATCAATACTTGACTGGTTTTGTCGGGTATTGATAGCATGTTGTCATCTTACTGGAGTCGATGCAATGAAACTGACAACCAAAGGCCGTTATGCGGTCACTGCGATGCTGGATTTAGCGCTGCATACCGGGGGTGAACCGGTTTCGCTAGCGGAAATTTCTGAGCGCCAAGATATATCTCTTTCGTATTTAGAGCAATTATTTTCAAAATTGCGGCGAGCAGGTTTAGTCGTTAGCATGCGTGGCCCAGGTGGTGGTTATCAATTAAGTAGTGATCCTGCAAAAATTGCAATTGCAGATATTATTGCAGCGGTCGATGAAAGTGTCGATGCTACCCGTTGTGGTGGCCTAGGTGATTGTCAAGGTAATAAGCGTTGCTTAACTCATGATTTGTGGTCAGATTTAAGTAATCAAATTCGGGTGTTTTTATCGGAAATTACCTTGGCTGATATGACTGCTCGGATAGAGGTAAAAGAAACGGCTCAGCGGCAAAAGCAGAAAATTGAGTTTTTATCTTCCCTATCCCATTAATACCTTGCTAATTAAGGTTGAGTGTTACCAGCTATGAGCCCAGTGAAAGCGCCTATTTATCTTGATTATTCTGCAACCACACCGGTTGATCCGCGAGTTGCTGAAAAAATGATGCAGTATTTAACGATGGATGGTGTGTTTGGCAATCCAGCTTCGCGCAGCCATGCTTTCGGTTGGGCAGCGGAAGAGGCCATCGAAGAGGCACGTGTTCAAGTTGCGGCTCTAATTAACGCTGATCCTAAAGAGATCGTTTGGACTAGCGGTGCTACCGAATCCAATAATTTAGCCATTAAAGGCGCTGCTCATTTTAATGAGCGTCGGGGTAAGCATATCGTTACGGTCAAAACCGAGCATAAAGCGGTGCTGGATACCTGTCGCCAACTAGAGCGCGAAGGTTTTGAGGTGACTTACTTAGATCCAGAGCCAAATGGTTTATTGGATTTAGAGAAATTTAAAGCTGCGCTTCGCCCGGATACCACGGTTGTTTCAGTGATGCATGTGAATAACGAAATTGGCGTGATTCAAGATATTAAAACTATCGGCGAAATCTGTCGCGCTCACAAGATTGTGTTCCATGTTGATGCTGCACAAAGTGCCGGTAAAGTGGAAATTGATATGGAAGCCATGCCAGTGGACTTGATGAGCTTCTCAGCACACAAAGTCTATGGCCCCAAAGGGATTGGTGCTTTGTATGTGCGCCGTAAGCCACGTGTACGGATTGAGGCTCAAATGCACGGTGGTGGACACGAGCGTGGCATGCGCTCCGGCACTTTACCAACCCATCAAATTGTTGGCATGGGTGAGGCTTTCCGTATCGCTAAATTAGAAATGGCTGCTGAAAACGAACGTTTGCGTATGCTACGTGATCGTTTATGGCAAGGCTTGCAAGATATTGATGAAGTTTATCTAAACGGTGATTTAGAGCAGCGCATTGCGGGTAATTTAAACGTAAGCTTTAACTTCGTTGAAGGAGAAAGCTTGATAATGTCGCTAAAGAATCTAGCCTTGTCTTCAGGTTCAGCTTGTACCAGTGCGAGTTTAGAGCCAAGTTATGTGCTACGTGCTTTAGGCCGGAGCGATGAGTTGTCACATAGCTCTTTGCGCATGACTTTTGGACGGTTTTCTACCGTCGACGATGTTGATCAGGCATTAGCAAGTTTGCATCATGCAGTGAATCATTTGCGGGAATTATCACCCTTGTGGGAAATGCACCAAGAAGGCATTGATTTAAGTACTGTGAAATGGGCAGCCCATTAAGTTTTGAGGTGAAATATGGCATACAGCGAAAAAGTTATTGATCATTATGAAAACCCACGCAATGTGGGCAGCTTTAATAAAGCCGACTTGCAGATTGGTACTGGGATGGTCGGCGCGCCCGCGTGTGGCGATGTGATGAAGCTGCAAATTAAAGTGAATGCAGAAGGTATTATTGAAGATGCTAAGTTTAAAACTTATGGGTGTGGCTCAGCGATTGCGTCTTCTAGCTTATTGACTGAGTGGGTCAAAGGTAAAACTTTAGAGCAAGCTAAACAGATTAAAAATACCGATATTGCTGCGGAATTAGAGCTACCACCGGTGAAAGTCCACTGCTCGGTGTTGGCCGAAGATGCAATTCGGGCGGCGATTGCAGATTATCAAAGTAAGCAACAAGGCTAAGCGATGGCGATTACTCTGACTGAAAAAGCAGCCGAGCGCGTGGAGAGTTTTTTAGCAAAGCGTGGTAAAGGTATTGGTTTGCGTTTAGGGGTAAAAACCACTGGCTGTTCAGGCATGGCTTACACTATGGAGTTTGCCGATGTGCTGGAGGATACCGATACGGTATTTGAAGCGGGTGCGGTAAAAATTATTATCGATCCGAAAAGCTTAGTGTATCTGGATGGAACTGAGTTGGATTACACCCGTGAAGGCTTGAACGAAGGTTTCAAGTTTACGAATCCGAATGAAAAAGCACGCTGCGGCTGTGGCGAGAGCTTTACTGTCTAATTAAAACGGGGCGCTATGTTACAGGATTTGCCACGTGACTGGTTCGCCCTGTTTGGTCTACCAGTTCAATTTGAAATTGATCAAGCTGCTTTAACCAAAAGCTTTCGCGAACTACAAACACGTTATCATCCTGATCGTTATGCGCAAGCCTCTGAGCAGGAAAGGCGCTTAGCGCTGCAAATGACTTCCCTCTTGAATGAAGCCTATAGCAGTTTACGTCAGCCACGGTTGCGCGCACGTTATCTATTAGAGCAAGCAGGTGTTAGCTTTAATGATGAGCGCGATACTACCAATGATGCAGCTTTCTTGATGCAGCAAATTGAATGGCGCGAAGCGATTGAAGAAGCTGAAGAAGCCAATGAACCTTTAGAGGCTTTAGAGCGGCTGACCAAAGATTTAAATACAGAGTTGCAAAGTTTAGAGCAAAATTTCGCTAGTGCTTGGCAAACACAAGCTTATACAGCGGCGAAAACCACTCTACTGAAAATGCGTTTTTATGAACGCTTACTGGAAGATACACAAAGCCGCCTAGAGTGCTTAGAGGATGAATTGTAATGGCCTTGCTGCAAATTGCCGAACCGGGCATGGCAACTTTACCGCACCAGCATCGCTTAGCGGTGGGGATTGATTTAGGAACAACTAATTCGCTAGTTGCAACAGTGCGTAGTGGAGTTGCTGATACGCTTCCTGATTATGCAGGCCAGCATTTATTACCTTCAGTAGTACATTATCAGGCAACTACGCGACCCCAAGTGGGCTGGGAGGCGAAACAGCAAGCACTGCAAGATCCTTTGAATACCTTAGCCTCAATTAAACGCTTAATGGGGCGTTCCGCCAACGATCTGCAAACGCTCAGTGGTCAATTACCTTATCAATTGCTCGATGCTGAGCTTAATGTGCCACGCATTCAAACTAGTGCAGGCGCGGTGACGGCTGTCGAAGTGTCAGCGGAAATTCTGCGCGTATTGAAAGAGCGGGCTGAGGCAAGTTTAGGGGGTGAGTTATCTGGTGCGGTAATTACTGTTCCTGCTTATTTCGATGATGCGCAGCGCCAAGCCACTCGCGATGCTGCCAGATTAGCGGGTTTGCATGTGTATCGCTTATTAAATGAGCCAACTGCAGCCGCAGTCGCTTATGGTTTAGATCGTCAAGACATTGCTAGTCCTGAAGGTAAAGTAATTGCGGTTTATGATCTAGGTGGTGGCACTTTTGATATTTCTATCTTGCGCTTGCATAAAGGTGTATTTGAGGTGCTCGCAACCGGTGGTGATTCAGCTTTAGGCGGTGATGATTTCGATCATGTCGTGGCTGAATGGCTTTTAGGGCAAGCCAGTCTTGCTAATACGCAAGATGCACAAATACTACGCCAAGCGTTAGTAACAGCTCGTGAGGCTAAAGAAGCCTTAAGTAATGCCGAAAGTACTGCAATTCAACTAAATGAGTGGCGAGGTGAATTAAGTCGTCATCAACTAAATGAGCTAATCGCTGGTCTTATCAAAAAGACGTTAGTGGCTTGCCGCCGTGCTTTGCGGGATGCGGGTTTAGAAAAAACGCAGATTCAAGAAGTCGTCATGGTGGGTGGCTCGACGCGAGTCGTAGCAGTGCGCGAGCAAGTTGGCGCTTTCTTTGAACGTGAACCACTGGTGGATATTGATCCTGATCGAGTAGTGGCCTTAGGGGCTGCGATTCAAGCGGATATTTTGGCAGGGAATAAGCCTGATGCAGAGATGCTGCTGTTAGATGTGATTCCGCTGTCTTTAGGTTTAGAGACCATGGGCGGTTTGGTAGAAAAGGTTATTCAACGAAATACCACTATTCCTATCGCACGTGCTCAGGAATTTACCACTTTCAAAGATGGGCAAACGGCGATGTCGCTTCATGTCTTGCAAGGTGAGCGGGAAACTGTCGATGCTTGTCGTTCTTTAGCGCGTTTTTCTCTGCGTGGTATTCCGCCGATGGTGGCGGGCGCAGCGCGAATTCGAGTAACTTTTCAGGTCGATGCTGATGGCCTCCTTAGTGTGAGTGCGCGTGAAGAATCGACTGGTGTCACCTCCAGCATTGAGGTAAAGCCTTCTTATGGTTTAAGTGATGCTGAAATTGAAACGATGCTGTGTGATTCGATGCAAAATGCACGGGTAGACATGGAAGCACGACGTTTGCGTGAGCAGCAAGTTGAGGCAGATCGGGTTTTAGAGGCTTTGGATTCGGCTTTGCAAGCTGACGGTGAGCAACTTTTAACGGTAGCAGAACGTGAGATTTTACTCACTAAACGTACAGAACTTGCCGCCGCTCGTGCTAGTGGCCAAGTGAATACTATTCACCAAGCGATTAAAGCACTTGAGCAGGCTGCCGAAACTTATGTTGCGCGCCGTATGAATGCTTCAGTTCGTGCTGCAATGGCTGGTCACAAAGTCGATGAGTTTTCAGCAGATACAGGGTTCAATCGTCCATGCCACAATTAATATTCTTACCCCATGAAGACTTATGCCCAGAAGGCGCTTTGTTTGAGGTTGCTGCAGGGATCAGCATTTGTGATGCTGCCTTGAGTCATGGCATTGAATTAGAGCATGCATGCGAAAAGTCTTGTGCTTGTACTACTTGCCATGTCTACATTCGTGAAGGCTTTGATTCTTTAGAGGAAGCCTCTGAGCAGGAGGAGGATTATCTCGACAAAGCTTGGGGAGTCGATCCTGATTCGCGTTTAAGTTGCCAAGCTTTAGTAGGTGAAGAGGATTTAGTGATCGAAATTCCCAAGTACACGATTAATATGGTGTCAGAAGGGACGCATTAAGGAGTAGGGGATGGATGCTTTAAAATGGACTGATACTTTAGATATTGCGCTAGAGTTGCTGGAGAATCATCCTGAGGTTGATCCGCGTTATATTCGCTTTACCGATTTACATACTTGGGTATTAGCTTTAAGTAATTTTGCGGATGATCCAAACCGCTCAAATGAAAAGATTTTGGAAGCGATCCAGATGGCTTGGATTGAAGAGGCTGATTTAGACTAGCCTCTTCACGGTTGGTGTTTAGCCGCCAAACTCACGACGCACATTGCGCTCAATCGAAGCCGTTTCACGTAATCTCACTAATTGATCAGTGAGATTACGTGCATATTCTTTGAAGTCTTGCATTTCTGCAGGACTCAAGACACCTTTTTCTGGTAAAGCTACAGTCATTGGGTCTTGGGCTTCCCCATTGATTTTGAATTCATAGTGGACATGGTTGCCGGTTGAGCTTCCCGTAGAACCGACATAGCCGATCACATCGCCCCGTTTGACTGAATCACCATCGGCTAAGCCTTTTTGGTAATCAGACATATGTCCGTACAAAGTGCTAATGCCATCACCGTGACTTAGTTCAATCACTTTGCCGTAACCGCCTTTACGTCCCACATACTGCACTGTCCCATCACCTGTAGCATAAATGGGTGTACCGTAAGGGGCTGCAAAATCAGTGCCTGCATGCATCCGACGGAAGCCAAAGATAGGATGCACTCGCGAGCCAAAGCCAGAAGATAGTCGACCTGCGCCTTGTAGCGGTAGGCGATTGAAGGCTACTTGTTTCAGCTCAGTTTCTTCGTCTGGACGTAAATAGCGGGTTTTACCAGAATCCAATTGGAAGCGAATGCGTTGATAGCTTTCTCCTTTATGATTGAATTCAGCCGCTAAGATATTTTGCGAGAAAATGCGCTCACTTTGATAATAGAAGTCTTCAAAAATTACACTCACTTGATCACCAATCGCAATCTGGCGAAAGTCGAAATCATCTTTAAACACTTTACTTAGTTGGCGCGTGATCGAAATCGGGAGTCCAGCTTTATTTGCTTCATAATGGAAAGGGTTATGGACGGTGAAAGCAACTCGGTTTTGCTGTTCTTCAAAAACCTCATTATCCCAACGACCTACGTATTTACCGTCTTGTTGAGAAATAATGTAAGCGGTGCGTTTGCCTGTGGCATAAATGATTTGTTTAACTGCTTCATCACTGACTTGAATGAAAACTTTATTCCCAGACTGTAGATTAGACAAGAGACTGGCATTTTCAGGCTCTGCAGTGAGTGCTGCTAAGTCTGTAGAAACATTCAGTTCCGCTAATACCTCTTTAATATCGGTGCCTGCTACCACAGGATAGAAAGTCCACTCCCCATGACTGGCAGAAGGCAAAGCTTCCATTTCATAACCTGCATAGGTTTCAGTCACGGTAGGTAAACTAAGTGCCTCAGTATTTTGTGCTTCACGTAAGACGGCTGCTTGTGCTTCATCTGCTAAATCACCATCATTGCGCGGGTCTGAAAGCAAGACCGTAGAATGCACTGGGATGTTTCCTAAAGCCATCAGTACGGCTACAACGACTAAAGACCGGCTTAGAATATAACGTGATGTTTTGCTTTTTAATAAGTGCTTTGGTTTTGGCTTAGCAGGTTTAGTTTCTGGTGTATGAGTGGTGGCCGTGAGTATAGGAGATTTGCTTTTAGCCGGTTTGTAAGGGTTTACATCGCTTTGGAGTTTTTGCTGGGTCTGCGCTCGAACTTCTGAAGAGCTGGTGATTGCATGAACTTCATCCAGTTTGTTCGTTTCTTTCCTGCCAATGGTGATTTCAATACCGCCAACCGGAAGGTTGTAACGTTCCATTGCCTGGCTCCACTTATTATTATTTTTGTTGTTTGTAGGAGGCGAAGGTCTTTTGCTGGTGTTTAACAAAATAACAACTCCATTGTGTAACCTTCGCTATTACCAAAATAAGCTTTGAAAACTTATACTTGGCGCGAGGCTAACTAAAAGGCACTGAATCATGCCTGAACTTTTAAAGGCTTCCAACCAAAAAATTAAACCAATCCAACCTGTAAATTGTTGGGGGTGGTAACCACGTAAGCTTAGCTAACTAAGGGATTCGTGGTAAGCTACTTCGCGCTTTTTAGGGTAAAACCGTTTTCTTGTCAATCAGTGGAACCAAGTTGATGATGCAGTCCTCCGATATTCTGAACGAATTAGAACGCGGCACAGAAGAGATTTTAGTCAAGTCTGAGCTAGTTGAGAAACTTAAAAAAGGTCGTCCTTTAAGAATAAAGGTTGGATTTGATCCTACAGCTCCTGATTTGCATGTAGGACATACCGTTATCATTAATAAGATGCGCCAATTCCAAGAGTTAGGGCATCAAGTTATCTTCTTAATTGGCGACTTTACCGGACGAATTGGTGATCCTACGGGTAAATCAGCCACTCGCCCGCCTTTGACTGAAGAACAAGTCAATCAAAACGCAACCACCTATAAAGAACAAGTATTCAAAATCCTCGATCCTGAAAAGACTGAAGTAGCTTTCAATTCCACATGGATGGGGAAAATGAGTTCAGCTGAAATGATTCAGCTAGCCGCTAAACAAACCGTCGCTCGAATGTTAGAGCGCGATGACTTTAGTAAACGTTATAAGTCTAATCAGCCGATTGCGATTCATGAGTTCTTATATCCTTTAGTACAGGGCTACGATTCCGTGGCGCTCCGCGCGGATGTAGAAATGGGCGGAACGGATCAGAAGTTCAATTTGCTGGTTGGGCGCGAATTGCAGCGTATGTATGGGCAAGAGCAGCAAGTCGTCATTACTTTACCTTTATTAGAGGGTTTGGATGGCGTGAATAAAATGTCCAAATCTTTAGGTAACTATATCGGTATCACCGATGCACCCAATGATATGTTCGGCAAGATCATGTCGGTTTCTGATGAGTTGATGTGGCGTTATTTTGATTTGTTGAGCTTCCGTCCACTCTCTGAAATTAACAAGTTGCGCCAAGACGTTGTGAATGGCTTCAATCCACGTGATGTGAAGTTCTTATTAGCAGAAGAGTTGATTACACGTTTCCATAATAAGGCAGCAGCGGCTGCGGCACAGGAAGACTTTATTACCCGCTTCCAGAAAGGTGCTTTGCCAGATGACTTGCCTGAGGTCAGTGTCGAAACGGAGAGTGTCGGCTTACCGATTGCCAATCTTTTAAAGAATGCCGGTTTGGTTGATAGCACTTCTGAAGCTTTTCGCATGATTCAGCAGGGTGGCGTAAAAATCGATGGCACCAAGGTTGAAGATCGTAATTTATTGATCTCAAAAGGAACTATTGCGGTTATCCAAGTGGGCAAAAGAAAGTTCGCTAAGGTCACTGTGAAATAGTTTAAAAAAACTTTATAAAGGTAGTTGACGGTTGATGTGTGGTCTGTATAATGCGCAACTTCTTGAGGACGACACGACAGCAAAACGACTTACAAATCAGTAAGTTAGTTAGCAAAAGTGGAGAAATGAAGTAGTAAGTCGATTCAAGCAGTGTTAAGAAATAAATAAGAAAGTTCTTGACAGTTGCTGAATAGATGACTAAACTGCGCGTCCTTCCTGATTGATGAATCAGGCGTTATTTAACAAAGCAATCAGACAAAACTTGTGTGGGTGCTTGCGGAGTTTGGCGATGCCAAAGGAAGCAAGTGACCCGAAACTCAATTACGTTAATGTAAGTAGTTAAGTCAAAGGTCGCTCTTCCAATCAAAGTATTCGGTGTCTAGCAATAGATACCAACACAGATTGAACTGAAGAGTTTGATCCTGGCTCAGATTGAACGCTGGCGGTATGCTTAAGACATGCAAGTCGAACGGTAACAGACCTTCGGGTGCTGACGAGTGGCGGACGGGTGAGTAACACGTGGGAATCTACCTTGTAGTGGGGGATAAGCCAGGGAAACTTGGACTAATACCGCATACGCCCCAAGGGGGAAAGGCGCAAGTCGCTATAAGATGAGCCCGCGTCTGATTAGCTAGTTGGTGAGGTAAAGGCTCACCAAGGCGACGATCAGTAGCTGGTCTGAGAGGATGGCCAGCCACATTGGGACTGAGACACGGCCCAGACTCCTACGGGAGGCAGCAGTCGGGAATATTGGACAATGGGGGCAACCCTGATCCAGCAATACCGCGTGTGTGAAGAAGGCCTGCGGGTTGTAAAGCACTTTTAGTAGGGAAGATAATGACGTTACCTACAGAAAAAGCACCGGCTAACTCCGTGCCAGCAGCCGCGGTAATACGGAGGGTGCAAGCGTTAATCGGAATTACTGGGCGTAAAGCGTGCGTAGGCGGCTCTTTAAGTCAGATGTGAAATCCCCGGGCTCAACCTGGGAACTGCATCTGATACTGGGGAGCTAGAATTTGGGAGAGGGAAGTGGAATTTCCGGTGTAGCGGTGAAATGCATAGAGATCGGAAGGAACATCAGTGGCGAAGGCGACTTCCTGGACCAAAATTGACGCTGAGGCACGAAAGCGTGGGTAGCAAACAGGATTAGATACCCTGGTAGTCCACGCCCTAA